>X67_European_Roe__coassemble_41_pt1 | contig 28420 bp, 16 predicted proteins | sample X67_European_Roe__metabat2_low_PE_011 | metagenome-assembled genome bin X67_European_Roe
AAGAAGCCGCAAAACGAGCAGCTTGGCGAAAACGATTGCAAGCCTATAAAGAAAAACTTAAAGCGGATGCATTGGCTGTTAAAGGAGATGATGAAACTCCCTGAGGCTTATACCCAAAACGAGTTTCGTTTTCTTTAAGGCTCTTTTGATTGTCTTTTTACCAAACTATTTGGAAAAAGCCCGCCTGCTATTACTTTCATAATTTTGCATAAATCCATACCAAAATACTCCTTAAAATAATTCCCGAAATAAAATGTGAATTTGCTCTAAATTCTTATAGGTTTTCTTGAAATAAATATTTGTTTTAAATACTGAAAATAGATTAAAGAATATTAATATTGTGCGTTTTTTCTGTAAAAGGTATTGACAGAATTGAAAAAACGCTTAAATTTGCAACGTGTTTTTCATGGTATTAGATTTAAGGTTAATTAAGGTTGGTTGTCGTGAGACAATCAATTTTTTTTGCTCCCAACACAAACAATTTCGCTAAACATTTGATTAATAGCGCGGTATGCAAGGCTATGGTGTATGCAATCCAAAAGCTTTTTACTTTTGGAGGCCGGTGCATTTTTATGAAATAGACTTTTTTTGATTTCTCGAGGTAATAAAATATGCCCTATCGAGGTGACATCTTCCGGATATAAATCACATACATCGTTAAATGCTTTTAAACCGATGACATCAGTTACTTACCTGTATATATGACCGGTATTATATAAGAAGTTGTTTTGAATAGCCATAAATTAATTATAGGAGATAACGTTTTTGCTTTTTTGAGGGAAGAAATGTGGAATTGTGGAGTTTTTTGGGGTGGAAATGCAACTTTTTACCTGCAATATACGTCTAATAGGTGTGTTTATACGTTTTTTAACGGCAAACGGAGCGTACATTGAGAGAATTTACCTAATTTTGGCAAATTGTTTTAGTCAAGGTCTTTAAAGACCTTACGGTAATTGATAGGTTCAGAGATTTTAAGGATACATAATAGATAGTAGATAGTACATCACATTTATTTTAATTCAATAAACAATGAAAAAAATTTACAATTTTCTACTTGCAGCGATAGCTCTTATAGGTCTGTCTGCGACCATGAGCGCACAGATGCCGCAAGTGCCGGCAGCTCCGGTGGATTCTGCCGTGAGAGTTGGAAAACTCGCCAACGGATTGACTTATTACATCCGTCACAACGAATTCCCAAAGAATCAAGTCGATTTCCACATCGCTCAAAAAGTGGGTTCGGTTCAGGAAGAGGAAAGTCAGCGCGGTCTTGCACACTTCCTTGAACACATGTGTTTCAACGGAACAAAGAATTTCCCCGGAAACAAAATCGTGACTTGGCTTGAATCAAAAGGTATTAAATTCGGTGCTGACTTGAATGCTTACACATCTACCGACCGCACCGTGTATCGAATCACAAGTGTGCCTACAGCCAAGGAAGCTGTGATAGACTCATGTTTGCTTATTCTTCACGACTGGGCAAGCGCATTGTTGCTTGAAGACGCCGAAATCGACAAGGAACGCGGAGTTATTCACGAAGAATGGCGACTTGGCAATGCCATTACCCGCATGATTGAAAAGCATGGTCCTACGATTTACCCGGGCAGCAAATATGGCGAACGTCTGCCGATAGGTCTTATCGAGGTTATCGATAACTTCAAGTATGACGACTTGCGCAGCTACTACCACAAGTGGTATCGTCCCGACCTTCAAGGTATAGTGGTGGTGGGCGATATAGATGTTGACCTGATGGAAACAAAAATCAAGAACCTTTTCGGTCACATCCAAATGCCCGAAAATCCGGCTCCGTTTGAATACTTCCCAGTGCCTGACAACGACCAACCTATCTTCGTAAGCTATGCCGATAAGGAAATGCCTGCCGAACTTGTATGGGCATTCGTTAAATATGACATCCTGCCGCGCGAAATGCGTAACAGCGATGCTCAATACGTGAATGACTATATCTTCGGTGTAGCCGACATCATGATAGCTCAAAGATTGGATGAAATCTCAATGAAACCGGGTGCACCGTTCGGTAGTGCAGGGGGCGGTTTCGGAGGATTCTTATTGTCTAACTACAAAGGTGCGCTTTCAGTTCAGGCATACGTGAACGAGAAAGGCGGAAAATCGGCTTTGCAGGCAGTGCTTACCGAAATAAAGCGTATAGCAGAACACGGATTCACTGCAAGCGAATATGATCTCGCTCGCAACGAATACATAAGCCGCCTTGAAAAGGCTTACACTAACCGTGACAAGCAGAAACATGACGCATACGCTCAATCTTATATCGCACATTTCCTTGACAATACTCCGATAAGCGGTATTGCTTACGAATATGAGAAAATCAATCAAATGGCTCCGATGCTACCCGTTGAAATCATCAATGCTACAATGAAGCAGTTGATAGACCTTAACGGCAAAAACCTTGTGGTGCTTAATCTCGGTCCTGTCAAGGAAGGTGTAACCCTTATGAGCGATGCCGAAATGGCTGCCGCTGCCAAGGAAGTACAGGCTGTTTCTACCGAAAAGCCTGCCGAAGAGGCTATGAACCTAACCTTGTTGAACGAAATCCCTGCTGCCGGCTCTATTGTGAAAGAAGCTCCGGCTAAGTTCGGTTTCACCGAATTGACACTTTCCAACGGTGTTAAGGTTTACATCAAAAAGACCGATTTCAAAAACGATGAAGTAGCTCTTACTGCATCAAGCTGGGGAGGTGAAGCTCTATACGGAGCCGAAGATCACGCTAACATATCCATCTACAACCAATTGTGGAGCATGAACGGTGTTGACAAATTGTCTTACAATGACCTCAACAAATTCATGAGCGGTAAGCAGGCATCGGTGTCATTCAACATCGGCGGAGCCAATGAGTTCATCACAGCCCGTACCACTCCTAAAGATCTTGAAACGATGATGCAGTTGCTTTATGCCGGCATCGTGAGTCCGAGAAACGACATCGACGGATTCAACGTTGTCAGGGACATGGTAGCAGGCGCACTCAAGAATCAGGTTAATTCGCCTAACTATGTGTTCCAAGACTCTCTGACAAACTTTATCTATGCAAACAATCCTAAGGCTCAAATTATAGGTCCGGAATTGCTTGCTAAGGCTGATTACAACCGTATGCTTGAAATTCACAAGGAACGTTTTGGCAATGCGGCAGAATTTGACTTCATTATCATAGGTAACTTCGATGAAGCTCAGCTAAGACAGTATATAGCTCAATATATTGCATCGCTTCCGGTGAAGAAAGGTAATAAAGAAGTTGCTGTAAACGACCACTTGGATTTGAAGAAAGGCGATGTTTACGGTGAATTTGTGTATGCTACCGAGAATAAGCAAGCCATGTATGCCGCTATCTGGAATACAAATAATATTCCTTACACTCCGGAAAATATAATCAAGGCAAGCATCGTGGGTCAGTTGATGAGTACCAACCTTACCAACAGTGTACGTGAAGACGAAGGTGCGGCATACAGTCCTCACGCATCGGCTTCATTGAATATGTCATTTGAACCCACACTCGCTGTTCAAGCCGTATTCGGAATAGACGCCAATAAGAAAGAAAAAGTGTGTGAACTCACCACGAAGGCGCTTACCGACCTTTCTACAGCGGTAAAAGAAGACGATTTAAGCAAGGTGAAAGAATATATGCTTAAGGCAATAGACCAGAACGAACACGAAAACCGTTATTGGTTGAACACTATGCGAACCAATCTGTTGACAGGTGTAAACCGTAACGCAGGCTACCGCGACATCGTAAGCGGTCTTACCCCTGCTGCTGTTCAGGATTTTGTCAAGCAAATACTTGCTTCAGGCAACCGCATTCAATTCGTAATGTTGCCACCGGCTGAATAAGCGAAAGAAAATCGGTTATAACACAAAAGAGATGCGCTCCCTTGGTGGAACGCATCTCTTTTTGATGTTATGGTATCTATTGTGGCAATAGTAATTATATTGTAAATAGTTCTTATAGTTATAACACTACCTTAGTTGCTTTTGAACCTTGACGCTTGATAAAGATTCCGTTTTCAGGATTAGCAACCTTCACGCCCTGCAAATTGTAATATACAGCAGGAACATCATCAATACCGATTTCCTCGATACCGGTCAACTTATCATCAGCTGTATATTGGATTTTCTTTTTAGTGGTATTTACTATAATATACCATGTTCCTGCAGGTAACTTCATGTCATCACTTAACTCGTTTGTATAAGAATATTCAGTATCAGCTGCTTCTAAAGAATTATAAATAGCAGAACCGTTGAATGCATCCCAGTTACCCTGTTTTGTACTTAATTTAAATGAAACTGCCGATGTTGAAGATACTAAATAATAGTAGTGATCTTGATCTGCCAAATAAATAAACTCTTCGGCTTCTTCAGGATTCCATTGTGCTTTTGTAAATGAGCCTGTAATAAATACGCTGTCCTTTTTGTAAACCTTAATAATGCTTTCCGAACTTGCAAGTTCATCATTTGTACTGCTTAAACAAGTTACTTTTACAGTATAAGAACCGGCTTCAGTTGCAGTCCATGTCGCTGTAGTGCCTTCTGTGACCTCACCATCAACATCTATCTGAATAATAGAACCTGTCGGTTGATTTTTTGCTGTTACACTTATAGAAACGACATCACCGGGATATACGGCATCCGGAGTAATGTTTACCGACAAAATGACATCTTCCGTTACTCCGTAGTATGACCAAGTACCGCCACCTTTATCCCAAGTACCGGATTTCACCGTATAGTGGTTGTTTGTTCCATCATAAGTCAAATCAGCAGTTTGATTCCATTTGGTGCCCCAATCGTTTGTTGTATTTGATGGATTCATACGACAAAAAATTAAATTGTTCCATGTTCCTGCCGGCACTTCTACTTCATAAAGATTTGTTTCTCCGCTTACTGCTGTCATTGACTTCCAAGTATTTCCACTATTATTCCAAAAATAAACATCAAAACGAGCACTTGCTTCTAACCAGTTACTATTTGGTGTCAAATAAAGTTTTGTTCCGCCGGGAATGCTTGCTGCGTTTGTAACGATTGCACAAATAAGTGCCAAGGTTAAAAAGTAAAATTTCTTCATAATGTCTTAAAGTTTTAAATTAGTGAATCTATTTAGTTAAGTCTTAAACTTCTACATCTGTCCTTTCTGTCTCTAAAGGCATCTGCCTTGCCTGTATCCTCTCTTACCAAGAGAGCGTACACCCCGACAGACAGAAACAGAATTATCTTGCAAATGTAGCATATTTTATAAAAAATAGGTCTCCATTTTTGCAAATATTTTCTAAAAACTGCTTTAAAACATATTATTCTTCATTATACTACACCTTACTTCAATAATTTACTGCCGATATGCCCTCTCTATCCATAAAATGGTAACACTAAAATCATAAAGAAGTCAGACAATAAGAATCTAGAACCTACAGAGAGACAAACATAATATGATGTAAAACAAATTGATTTTCAGGAGGTAACATAAGTTACTTATCTGTAACATAAGGGGGTGTACGCTCTCTTGGTAAGAGAGGATACAGGCAAGGCAGATGCCTTTAGAGACAGAAAGGACAGATGTAGAAGTTTAAGACTTAACTAAATAGATTCACTAATTTAAAACTTTAAGACATTATGAAGAAATTTTACTTTTTAACCTTGGCACTTATTTGTGCAATCATTACAAACGCAAAAGATTTGTATTTACTTCCAAGTTCTGAATGGCTTCAAGCAAATGCACGTTTTGAAGTTTATACTTGGGCTAATGGGGATCAATGGGCTACTTTTAATGAAATAAAAGGGACAGATTATTATGTAGCCGAAATACCGGATAATACGAATGGATTTGTTTTGCTTAGAAAAAATCCAGCTTCCTCAACCGCAAGTTGGGAGGGAGAATGGGCACGTTATGAACCTACAAATTATGATTCCACTAAAAATCTTGTAACTGTAACAGGTTGGAATCAATATTCTATGTCTACTATATCAACTCCTACGCCTTCTTATCCTGAAACACTTTTTGCAATAGGTACTCTATCTGTTGGTTCATGGGATCCATCAAAATGTGTGGAATTAAATAAAACAGGGAATGGTGTTTTTGAAGGAACATTTACCATTGTGAATAACGGTGACGGGTATGGCTATTTTGGATTTGTTGTTAACAAGGGCGCAGATTCTAATGATTGGAGCATAAATGCAAATCGCTATGGCGCAAAAGCCGGAAACGACACAACTGTAGAACTTGGTGATGAGTCTGAATTAACTAAAACTGAAAATGTGTGGAGAGCTAAAGTAACCGATAATGCAGGAATGGTGATTACCGTAACTGTCGATTTGCCTAATTCAAAATTGACTATAACAGGTCTTGTGACCGGTATCGAGGAAATCGGTATTGATGATGTTCCTGCTGTATATTACAATTTGCAGGGCGTGAAGGTGGCTAATCCTGAAAACGGAATCTTTATCAAGCGTCAAGGTTCAAAGGCAACTAAGGTAGTGCTATAACTATAAGAACTATTGACACAATAGATATCATAAAATCAAAAAAAACCGGATGCATTCTTTCTTTTTGGAGTGCATCCGGTTTTAATTTGACCGTCTTGTTTTCAGTGCTGCTGCATCGTCAAAAATCTTCAAATGAAAGCGGCAGTAACGAACGTATTCCGGCAAGTTTATACACCTTATCTCGCCCTACAAGAAGAATCTCGATAGGTTCTCCACCAAGCTTTTCATATTCCAGTATAGCCTGACGGCAAGCACCGCACGGTGATACAGGCTCTTCTACAAACATTCCCTCGGTAAACGCCGCAATCGCCAATTTTCGAAATCTTACCCCGGGGTAGCGAGCCGAGGCATAAAAGATTGTGGTACGCTCGGCACATGTACCGCTGGGAAACGCCGCATTTTCCTGATTGGAGCCGGAAATCACCTCACCGTTATCGAGCAGCAATGCCGCACCCACTTGGAACTTGCTGTAAGGCGAATAGGATGTTGCTGTAGCGTTTTTTGCGCATTCCACAAGATTTTTATCTTCGGCAGAAAGTTCATTGTGCGAATAAACCCCTATCTTTGTCGTTATAATTCTATTTTCCATAATTTTATGTACAAGTATTACCACAAATATAACGGTATTTTCTCAAAATTCAATTACTTGAGAGTTTTTTCCATGCTGATAGCGGTGTTTTTAATCCCGGCTATGGGCAGTTCGCGAGCTATGGCGCAGCAATCTCAGGAGCATATCGAGTATATCAAGCGATACAAGGACATAGCACTTAAACATCAGAAGAAATACGGAATTCCTGCAAGCATCACGCTTGCGCAGGGGTTGCTGGAAAGCAATGCCGGCAGAAGTCGTCTTGCAACGGAGGCAAACAACCATTTCGGGATAAAGTGCGGTGGCGACTGGGAAGGGGAAACTATAAGTCATAAAGCAGAAAGCGGAAACGAATGTTTCCGCAAATATGATAAAGCCGAGGATTCTTTCCGCGACCATGCACTGTTCTTGAAACGCAAGCGCTATGAACCGCTTTTCAAACACAAAGTTACCGACTACAAAAAATGGGCTAAGACATTGCGCAAGTGTGGCTATGCGACCGATTCCAAGTATCCCGACAAACTGATAAGCCTGATAGAACGGTATGACCTACAGCGTATAACGAAAAAGGGCAAATAGCCCTTTTTGTTATTTATCGTCTGCCGGGTCCTCTCATACTTCTTCCGGGACCGGCTCCCCATCCGCCGTAGTTGCGCGCTCCTTCCGGAAGATTCTTGTCAGAGCCGAAAGTATTGAACTTATAAGCGAATGTGAACATGGCATAGCGTGTGAGTGCATTATATTCGCTATCCTGTATATAGTTGGCATTCACCGTGCGGGATATACTTTTCTTCTGTCCCAAGATGTCATATACTTTGGCTGTGATCGATGCTTGTCGCCCCTTCAAGAACTCGTAAGAAACCGATGCATTCCATAGCCACTGGTCGGTATCATATCCGTCGGAATAGCCTCTCGATGCCGAGAAATTAATGTCGGTATTCAAGGACAGCCCGAAAGGCAATGTCACATTACCGTCGAGCATGCCGCCATAGCGGTGTACGGTAAGGTCTTTCTGCGTGTTGACGGTGTTATGGGTGGTCTGTATATTGTAATTAGGGCGCAACTGGATTTCCACATAATCCGAGCGGTAGGTCATTCCCGGCGATACGTTTACCGAAAGAGAACCGCTGCGGTTATACTCTCCGTTGTTATAACCCACGGTGCTTGAATAGCGTGTGTTCAAGTGTGAAGAGAAATAGAATTTCTTATTCTTGAGCGGTACGCTTATCATACCCATTGCAAAGGCGTTCCACACGCCGTTCACGTTACCGTAGGTGGTATACTGTCCTCCGGTCTCGCTGTTATAGTCGGTCATCGATATAATGCTGTTCAGCGTGTATTGCATAAAAGCCATAGCCATTATACTGCGTTGCGCATCTTGATTGAAATCGTTGTAGCGGAAGTGTAATCGCTGGGTAAACGATGGTTTCAAATCGGGATTACCCTTTACCACACGCAACGGATTGGAGTTGTCTTCCACCGGTTGCAATTGTGTCATCGACGGTTGGCTTGTGCTTGCACGGTAATTCAATTGTAATGAGCGAGTCTTTGACATCTTGAACCTGATGCGTGCATAGGGGGCGAAATTCCACACCCAGCGAGTGGGTATGCTCTTGTCGGGGTCAGACAGGTTGCGACTGCGCGACATCGACGGATTAAACGATATACCGGCGTTGGCATTAAGATCTTTTGTCACCTTGCGTATTCCCAACTCGAGTGACTGAGAGAAGAAATCGTTGCGGAAACTGTTGCTGTCATCGGTGTTCAGCACCGGGTCGGACATCATCGATTCATCTGAAAGCACTTGTTCCAGCAGAACGGGATTAGTGAGCGCAAATGATGTATAGGTTTCCTCGATGTAATCTCTGACCCCCGGAGTTTGTAGCAAGCGGTTCAATCGTGCCAAACGCCCTGCCTCCACAGCACCGTCGGTAGCCGGAACATAAGGCACGTCATATACAAACTTGTCGGCGTTATTGAAACGGTATTGCGCACGATAAGCTATGTCGAAGAAAAGGGCTTTCTTGATATCGCCAATAGGCTCAGTCCAAGTCAATCGACCCTGTACATTATTGCTCCAGCGATGATTTTCCTCTATTTGCCGGATAAATTCATCCGGGTCATCGGTTTGATAATAAATATTTTCGGTGTAGCTGTTGCCATCCTCGTTTACATCACTGAAGTTATAGCGCAACTGTGCGCTGAAACTGCGTCCGGGATGAGAGCGCACCTTATGGTTATAAACGAGTTGACCGCCGAATTCATAGCTGCTGCCATCAGAATTATCATTATTGTAAATATAGTTTACATTACGCATCTCTCCGTCGAGGGTGCGAGTGGAGTCAACCTTTGTGGAATTGTTGAAGTTAAACGAGAAATTAGGGCGAAACTCAAATGTATTGAAAGAGTCAGCCTCCCACTTGATGCGGAAACTACCGTTTACATTGTGGCTCTTGTCGCGACTGTAAGTGCGCGAATGGCTGTAGGTGGTAGGTTCTATCAGGTATTGGCGATCATTTCGGTTGCGGGAATCCTGGTCGCTGTGAGAATACATCACATGTCCTCCGGCACGGAACTTCTCGCTATCATTACTGCCTACGTTGAAGTTGAAACCTACATTCTGAGTGGTATTGATTCCGTTATTGCCACCGAAGCGATTAAAGCGGGACATAGCACCATTGGTGAACCTCATATTGTTGGTGTTGTTGCCGCCTCCGAGGAAAGTGTACTGGTTCCCTTCATTAAAGCGGTTAAGCATAAAATTAACCTCATAACGGTCATCGGTTCCATAGCCTGCTGATACGTTTCCGAACCACCCGTTGTTCATTCCTTTTTTGACCGAGAGGTTGATGACGGTTTCATCCTCTCCGTCATCTACACCGGTGAGACGAGCCAAATCAGATTTCCTGTCCACAACCTGAACCTTATCCACGATATTCACCGGTAGATTTTTTGTACCCACTTTGGTATCATCGGCAAAGAATTCTTTACCGTCGATAAGAATTTTGGTGACTTCCTTTCCGTTGGCGGTGATTTTTCCGTCACTGCCAACCTCCACACCGGGTAAACGTTTCAATAAGTCCTCGACCACAGCATTGGGTTGAGTCTTATAAGAATCGGCATTATATTCTACCGTATCTTCTTTTACCGTTATTTCAGTCTTTACTCCGGTAACGACGGCCTCTTTCAGCATGATAGAACCCGGTTCTACGGGAATATCGCCGAGGCGAATGTTGTTGCCGCCTTTGGCTACCGTAATATTCTTGCTATAAGTCTTATATCCTATGTAGGATATATTCACCACATATTTACCCTGTTCAATCCCGGAAATACGGAAAAAACCGTTTACATCGGTACTTACCCCCTTTACAAGGGAACTGTCGCGACCGGCTTTCAGCAATTTTACCGTAGCCCCCGCCAAACCTGACTTGTCGCCGGCATCAACAGCTCTTCCGGTTATCGTTACAGCTGAAACAGTAGATAGAAACAGTGCAATCACAGCACACAATAAAGCAGATTCAAATCTTCTATTCAAATTCATCTCGATTTATACTTATTTGTCAATGGAATCTTCATATAATTCCACATATAAAAAATTATTCTATTAATGGGGGAATTCCCTCGTATGTATTTTTTTCGATGCAAAGTAAGCTATAAAGTTTAAAAGTTCTATCTTTGTAGTCTCAAAAAATTAATTAATATCGACAATGAAAGATTTTTTTAGAATATTTGTGAGATTTGTACCGCCGTATAAGAAATATATTGCATTAAATTTTCTTTTTAACATTTTGACGGCATTCCTCACGTTGTTCTCTTTTGCCCTTATTATACCTATCCTGCAGATGCTGTTCAAGATAGACGAGAAGGTCTACGCTTTCATGGCATGGGGAAGCGGTTCTTTAAAGGACGTTGCGGTAAATAATTTCTATTATTACGTTCAGCAGATTGTGGAGAACAGCGGGCAATCGGTGGCGCTTGCAACTTTAGCCATCGTTCTTGTGATAATGACCGCTTTGAAGACCGGCTCGGCTTACTTAGGTTCTTATTTCCTTATTCCGGTGCGCTCGGGTGTGGTGCGTGATATTAGAAATGTCATCTTCAATAAACTTACAAGTCTGCCTATAGGATTCTTCTCCAATGAGCGAAAAGGCGATGTGATAGCACGAATGAGCGGTGACGTGATAGAGGTGGATAACTCGATAATGGCATCTCTCGACATGATGCTCAAGAATCCCGTGATGATAATAGCATGCCTTGCAATGATGATAGCCGTAAGTTGGCAGTTGACTGTGTTTGTGCTTATTCTTTTGCCTATAGCAGGAATGGTAATGGGCAGAGTGGGTAAAACATTGAAACGCGTATCGCTAAAGGGGCAAAAGCAATGGGGTGTACTCCTGTCCACGATAGAGGAGACACTTGGCGGATTGCGTATAATAAAAGCGTTCAATGCCGAACAGAAGGTAAGAAATCGTTTTCAAAGAGAGAATCAATTATATGCCGAACTCTACAACAAGCGAAACCGTCGATATGATCTTGCCCATCCTATGAGTGAATTGCTTGGAACGGCAACTATTGCCATCGTGCTGTGGTTTGGCGGAACACTCATATTGTCGGGACACTCATCTATCACAGCTGCATCGTTCATTTATTACATGGTGATATTTTATAATATCATCAATCCTGCCAAGGATTTATCCAAAGCTTCATACTCTATTCAGAAAGGTATAGCATCGATGGAGCGTATAGATGCAATCCTTAATGCCGAAAATCCGATTAAGAATCCCGAAAAACCTGTTCCGATGAACAGCAAAGCAGGTAATATATCATACAGAAATGTGCGTTTCCGCTATCGGAATGACTGGGTCATCGATGACATAAGTCTCGATATCGAATACGGCAAAACGGTAGCTCTTGTGGGGCAGTCAGGCTCGGGAAAATCCACTCTTGCCGACCTTCTGCCGCGTTTCTATGACGTAAATGAGGGCTGTATTACAATAGGAGGTATCGATATTCGCAACTTTAACGTAGCTGACTTGCGCGGAGTTATGGGTAATGTCAACCAAGAGGCGATTTTGTTCAATGACACATTCTATAACAATATAACTTTCGGCGTGGAAAACGCCACTATGGAGCAAGTGATAGATGCGGCTAAGGTAGCCAACGCTTATGATTTCATTATGGCGTCGGAAAACGGATTTGACTCCAATATAGGCGACCGCGGTTGCAAATTGTCGGGCGGTCAACGCCAACGCATCAGTATAGCCCGTGCCATACTGAAAAATCCTCCTATATTGATATTGGATGAGGCGACCTCGGCTCTCGATACGGAAAGTGAGCGTTTGGTACAGGAAGCTCTTGACCGATTGATGAAGAATCGCACCACGATAGTGATTGCTCACCGTCTGTCCACAATCAAAAATGCCGATATGATATGCGTGATGCATGAAGGAAAGATTGTTGAGCGCGGCACCCATGATGAACTTATCGCCCTCGACAATTACTATAAACGCTTGGTGGACATGCAGACGTTCTAACACCGCCTTTGTTTTAAACAGATTCTTTGTGTTGGTTTAGCTTTGCCCTTGGACTTATGTATTCTTTTTCGTAATCTCCTTTATAGTGTCGAATATCGTCTCTGCTTCTTTGAAGTTTAGTCCCACTTTAACGGCTGCTGCTGCCGCTGCGCGTATGAAAGCAAAGAAACCTGCTAATTATAAGCCTACTCATCCGCCTGTAATCGTAAACAGGTCGTGGAGAAGTGCGAAGTGAAAATAAAATAGCGATAAACTTGTTGGCGATAGTATTAACTTTGCTATCGCCAACATATATGTGCTCATGCTCTACTTCTCGTGAGATAGCCGATGAGAAAAACATAAAGGCACAGAATGATAGTGTGTATGGGTTTATTCCTCCACATCCTCCGATTGTTGTACCTCATTCATGGAGAGAGGGTGAAAACCATTAAAGCCAGCCGGCTTGTTTGTACCATTTTATGGATTCGCGAATGCCTGTTTCAAGGTCGTATTCCGGAGAGAAGTTGAAATCCTTTTCCCCATCGCTCACGTCGCATAGCCAATTACGTTGTTTGATGATTCTAAACTTGTCGCTGTTGAGTGTGCTTGGTTTCATGCGAATGATTCCTATTTGTTCCGAAATCCGGCATATTATGCGTGTTAGCCAAAGCGGTGCGCAAATAGGTATTACGAATTTCTTTCCCAAAGCGTCAGCCACTATTTTACGAAACTCTTTCTGAGTGTATCCTCTCTTTTCTGCTATAAAATAAGTTTTTCTAATAGCCTTGGGAGATTCAAGAGCGTCTATCATGGCATGCGCCAAATCTTTTGCGTAGATGAAAGTGAGCATTTGTTTCTTGAAACCTACGCTGAAATCAAACCCGCGCGCAATACTTTTTATCATCAGATAATAATCCTTTTCGTGAGGTCCGTATACGCCGGTGGCTCTGAAGATAATATACGGGAAATCCGGAATTGCCTTGATTTTCTGTTCACCCATGAGCTTAGATACGCCATAGAACGTGTTAGGCATGGGAATATCCGAAATCTTGAACGGAGTATAGTTATTGTCGTCACCGATTCCCATAACGCTAAGGCTGCTCATGAGCAGGAATTTCTCAGGAACTCCATCGGTTTCGCATAGAATGTCGGTGAAGTCTCTCAGGTAATCGCTGTTAATACGGTTGAAGTCTCTGAAATTGGCGCATTTAGTTGCGCCCAAATTATGAATGATATAGTCCCATTTGCCTTTTTCGGCAATAAACATGGATATTTGCTTTTTTAGCGTTTCTGGATTGGCAAAATCCAGTTCAATGATATTTATTCTTTCATCAGTGAGATATTCAAGCGATGTGGTGGCGCGTACTGCCGCCCAAGTCTCATATCCTCTCTTGAGAGCTTCCTCAACAATAAATCCGCCAACAAATCCGCCGGCACCTGTAATTAAAATCTTCTTCGCCATAATGTTGCTGTGATATGTGGTTAAAATAAGCTTAAATGGGGGTTGAGGAGCTGAAAGGTCATGCGGTGGTGCGGCGTGGTTCCACAATTCTCGATTGCCATTCTGTGATCCTTTGTGGGATATCCTTTGTTCTTGTCCCATGCATATTGCGGATAGTCTTTCGCTATCTTGCGCATATATTCATCGCGATGTGTCTTTGCCAATACCGATGCAGCTGCAATACTCATCATCTTTCCGTCTCCTTTCACAATACATGTGTGAGGCACGTCGTGGTATTTCATGAATCTGTTACCATCAATCAGAAGAGCCTCGGGGCGTACCGATAATTGGTCTATAGCACGGTGCATGGCAGTGAAAGACGCTTTAAGAATATTTATTTCGTCGATTTCTTGCGGAGAAACAAACGCAACAGCCCATGCCAATGCTTCACGTTCTATGATAGGGCGCAACAAGTCGCGCTGTTTTTCGGTAAGTTGTTTGGAATCATTGAGTAATTCATTGCTGAACCCTTCAGGAAGTATCACAGCCGCTGCCGTTACCGGACCGGCAAGGCAACCCCTTCCGGCTTCATCGCATCCCGCCTCGATACGTCCTTTTATGAGATACGGTTCAAGCATTCGTTATTTGTTGCGTTGTATAATGAAGTTGAAAAGTTCCTTGAAGTCCTCTACAGCCTCTTTCCGAGGATAACCGTCAAGAATGGCAAAAGCTTCATCGCGGAGGCGTTCCATAGTAGCATAAGCATATTCTATACCTCCTTCATTTTTTGCATACTCGATAAGTGCCGCAATTTCTTCACTTGAAAGTTCATTCTTCTTTACGGTAGCCACCATTTCGTCATGGTTTTCTGCCGTCTCTTTCGAGAGAGCATAAATGAGAGGTAATGTCACTTTACCCTCTCTTAGGTCGTTGCCTGTAGGCTTACCTATATTTTTGTCCTCAAAATAGTCAAAAATATCGTCTTTTATTTGGAAACACAAGCCTAACAATTCGGTGAACTTCATCAAGTCATCAAGTTGCTTGGTATCGGCATTGGTCGCATGTCCGCTCACCTCCACGCAGCATTTGAACAAAGATGCCGTTTTGTGCTTTATGATATCTAAATAAGTGTTTTCGTCAATATTATGCCGGCGTGCATTGTCGATTTGGCTCATTTCGCCGAGTGACAATTCTCTGCCCAGACGGGAAAGCACAGCCGTGATATTATGATTCTCTGTTTGTACAGCACAATGCAAAGATGCGCTTACGAAAAAGTCACCTACAAGTACCGAGATGTGGTTGTCCCAAATTCGGTTGATGGTAGGCTGCCCGCGGCGTTCTTTGGATTCATCTATAACGTCATCATGGATAAGCGAAGCATTATGCAGAAGTTCTATCGCTGCTCCTGCATATAGAACGCTGTTGTTTACTCCGCCAAAGAATCTTCCGCTAAGAATCACAAGTATAGGACGTATCTGCTTGCCTTTAGATTCCAAAAATCCGGAAACAATACGGTGCATTAGGGCTGAATCGCTGTTAAGAGCATCCTTGATAATATCGTTAAGCTTGGAAAGATCCTGAGCTATATTTTGTTGAATTGTTTTAATACCTCCCATAAATCGACGATTAAGTTGCAAAAGTAACAATAAATCTCAGAACCTTCAAGTAATTTTTATCGATTTAAAACGCATAAGAAGGAAAAGTTCTTTATTTTGAGTTATTTCAATTGGTCTATATTGAGAAATAGTTGTAAATTCGCATAACACTAAACTCCTGTTGATGGAAATGGAAGAAAAAAAACTATTTTTGCTTGATGCTTATGCACTGATATATAGGGCTTATTATGCGCTCATTAATGCTCCTCGCATGTCGTCGAAGGGGTTCAACACCTCTGCGATATACGGTTTTGTCAATACATTGCAGGATGTATTGAAACGAGAAAATCCCACACACATTGCGGTGTGTTTCGACCCACCGAGACCCACTTTCCGCCATGATGCATTTGAGGGTTATAAAGCAGAACGTCCGCCTACACCCGAAGACATTCGTTTGGCTATACCTTACATCAAGCGCATCTTGGAAGCTTATCGTATTCCTGTAATAGAAGTGCTTGGATATGAGGCCGATGATGTGATAGGTACTTTGGCGAAAAAAGCGCAGGAAAAAGGCTTTAAAGCATATATGATGACTCCCGACAAGGATTTCGGTCAGGTGGTGGATGAATGTATCTTCCAGTATAAGCCGGGTAAGCAGGGAGCCGATTTTGAAGTTCTTGGAGTGAAGGAAGTATGCGAAATGTATGATTTCGATAACCCCCTTCAAGTGATAGATTACTTGGCTTTGATGGGTGACAAAGTGGATAATATTCCGGGTTGCCCGGGGGTGGGGAAGATTACGGCTATAAAATTGATAAAGCAATTTGGTTCTGTTGAAGGATTGCTTGAACGTTCGGGAGAACTGAAAGGTGCGATGAAAGCCAAGGTTGAAGAAAACGCCGAACAGATACGTTTCTCCAAGTTTCTCGCCACGATAAAAACCGATGTCCCCGTCGATTTCAACGAGCAAACGTTAATTCGAGAAGAACCTGACTATAATGCTTTGTATGAGGTCTTCAATGAATTGGAATTCAAGACGCTTATCACAAGGATTATAGGTAAAAACTTATCCCGGCAAACAATAGCTGATGCCGCATCAAATAGCGATACGGCGCAACCATCTCTCTTCGGGAATGACACTGATAATCAGCTTGAATCCATATCAGTACCTTTAGTGTCAATCGAAACGGAAAATCACCGCTATGACATAATCGACAATCCTGCATTAGTCTATAAATTGGCAAAAAAACTAACGTCTATAAAAGAATTCGGTGTGTGTATATTGACCGATGGTATCGACAATATCGACCAGCGTATTATAGGCATGGGATTTTCTGCAATGAAATCGGTTGCTGCTTATATCCCCATACCAAACGACAAAACGTTGCGTAAGGAAATGCTGTCGGCATTAAAACCCATATTTGAGAACACATCGTCAATATTGGTTAGTGCCGATGTAAAAAACAACATGCTCGCATTGCAGAACGATGGCATTAATATAAGTGCTCCATATTATGATACTTCGGTAGCCCATTATCTTATTCAGCCGGAAAACAGTCATGATATATCGCGGCTTGCGTCCGCATTGTTGAAGTATGAAATGATTCCATCGGAAAAATTAACCGATGGAGGAGGACGACTGAAACGTGCTGCCGAGGATGCTCCGCTTGAGTTCCTGCGTGACTACGCTTGTGAACAGGCTGATATTGCGTTACGGCTTAAATCGGAACTTGAGCCGCAAATCAAGGAATTGGGAATGGAAACGTTGTTTACCGACGTGGAACTTCCTCTCATTGAAGTTCTCGCCGATATGGAGAAAAACGGCGTAAGAATTGACGTGAGTGTACTTAATGACTATGCAACAATACTAAAAATTCAAATGCATGATTTAGAACAAGAAATTTATGCATTGGCAGGTACGGAATTCAATATATCATCACCTTTGCAAGTGGGAGACATACTCTTCCGGCAGATGAAACTCGATGAAAATGCGAAAAAGACCAAGGGCGGTAAATATTCAACATCGGAAGAAGTGTTGCTGCGACTTAAAGATAAAAATCCAATTGTGGGCAAGATTCTTGATGTGAGGGGATTACGTAAGTTGCTTTCTACCTATGTAGAGGCTCTTCCCTTACTTATCAATCGCCGTACGGGACGTGTGCATACAACCTATAATCAGACGGTTACAGCTACCGGACGATTGTCTTCGGCTAACCCTAATATGCAAAACGTGCCTGTGCGTAGCGAGGAGGGTAGAGAAATTCGTAAAGCATTCATTCCGGCTGAAGGTAATGTATTCTTTTCTGCCGACTATTCACAAATCGAGTTGCGCCTTGTAGCTGATTTCAGCGGAGATGAAACAATGGTAACGGCATTCAATAAAGGTGAAGACATACACACTCTTACAGCCTCGAAAATTTATCATGAAGAGCCGAATGACGTTACGCCCGATCAGCGTCGCAAAGCTAAGACTGCCAATTTCGGTATTTTATATGGAATATCGGCTTTTGGCTTGGCTCAACGTCTTGAGATTCCGCGTGCAGAGGCAAAAATGCTCATTGACGGATATTTTTCCATGTTTCCTAAAGTAAAGGAATACATGGATTCTGCGATAGAAAAAGCAAAACAGCAGGAATACGTAAGCACAATGCTCGGAAGGCGACGTATGCTGCCCGATATTAATTCGCGTAATGCTGTAGTGCGAGGATTCTCCGAAAGGAATGCTATCAATGCACCTATCCAAGGAACTGCCGCAGATATCATCAAGATTGCTATGGTGCGTATCTATCGCCGTTTCAAAGATGAAGGGCTGAGGTCTAAGATGATAATGCAGGTACACGATGAATTGAACTTTGACGTAGTACCTGAAGAACTTGAAGCAGTGCGTAATATCGTATTAAACGAAATGAGCAACGCCTATCGCGGTAAGGTTCCTATGATACCTTCGGCAGGCGCTGCCCATAATTGGCTTGAGGCTCATTGATGATTTATTCGGCTGTATATTCTTCTACAGCTATATAACCGTTTTCAGCCTGCACTTGCAAGCGTAATGTAACCATGTTTTGAATGGCGTACAGAGTTTCTGCTGCGCCTTGATTTTCATATCCTTCTACAATCAGGCTCAATTTATGAGAAGTACCGTACTTATATGATTTCCATGTGAAATTGTCTGTCTTGATTTCACCTGTAGCCTCATCGGTGTATTGCAAATAGCCTGTACCCGACAGATTGAATGTGTATGATTTATAGGGGACGTCTGTCTCTACTTCTTCACCTATAATACTTGTCAATACCCAAGTTGCATTGCACAATCCGGTTTCAGACGCAACTTCTTCAACCCACACGATTTCTTCTTCATCGTCACCTAAACAAGAAACGGCTGTTACTGACATCAATACAGCCATCACAAACATAAAAAGACTTTTAAATTTCATTTTCTCTACCATAATTTTTTCGATATAAATTATTATATGACATTATTTTGCTTGATTCACTCACAGCCACAAAGGTAAGTAAATTTTATTCTTATACTACAAATACCGGTAATTATATTTTATTTATATAACTACTTTTTGAACTCTTTGGCTATAATTTGCGCATTGCGTTTCAGCCCTTCAAGTTTAACTCTTTTGACCGCACTTTTCCCGAATAATTCCTTAAAACGCACGTCAGTCATCAGGATTATATCATCGAGAGTGAGTGAAAGCATCTTTTCATCAGGGGTGAATTCCGGAATGTCGGTGTGTTGAGCATTTTTGTTATGCGGACAGCATTTTTGGCATTCGTCACATCCATACACTTGTTTCCCCGCCACAGCGCCTACCCATGCAGGCAATGTACTGCGATTCTCTATAAGTTGGCATGAAAGGCATCGGCGTGCATCAAGGCTGCCTTTTTCAGCTAAAGCGCCGCCCGGGCATCTGTCAACACATTCATTGCAATCGCCGCAAGTCAGTGTGCAAGGAGCATCGGGGGAAATCTCAAGCTCTGTGATGAGTTCTCCAAGGAAAAAATAGGAGCCTTTACCGGGAATAATAAGCATATTGTTACGTCCTATCATACCTATCCCTGCTTTTCTTGCCCAATATTTTTCTCTGACAGGAGCCGTGTCGACACACGCACGGGAATCTGCGCCCCAATTATCTTTTATGAACCGTGCCAATAATTTTAGCCGATTGCGTACCACATCATGATAATCCTTTCCATAGGCATAATAAGAAAACTGCGGGGCTTTCTTTGGTTGCTTTACGGCAGGAAAATAGTTCATAGCTGCGCATATCATGGTTTTTGCACCCGGAAAAAGTTCACGAGGGTCGTTCCTCAATGTCATATATTTTGCTGCATAATCCATACAGTCATTCTTACCATTCTCTATCCAAGAAAGATATTGAACTATGGCGTCTTCATCCACTCTTTCGGCAATGGCAAAACCGCAGGCATCAAAACCAAGTTCCAATGCTTTGGCTCTGATAAGTTCTTTCTTATCGTCAATGAAATCCATGTTTAAGGTGGCTTTTATTCCTCGCTTGACTTTATGCGTTCAATCGAATATCCCTTTTCCATAAGCCATTCTATCGCTTTGGGTAGGGCGTATTTCATATTCTTTTCTGCTTTCAACGAATCATGAAAAACGATTATAGAGCCTTTCCTCACATAACGCTTTATGTTTTTTAACACTTGTTCGCCTGTGAGTTTACGGCTATAGTCTCGTGACACCACATCATACATTACAATCGTGAAATGTTCCCGCAGCACATTTGATTGCGCCCATTTCAGCAGACCGTGTGGCGGACGGAAAAGAGGAGATTTTATGAGCATATTGGCTTCTGCAACATTACGCAGATACCTGCGTGCCGTTACCTTCATACCTTGCAGGTGGTTCATAGTGTGGTTTCCCACACTATGCCCCCTCCGCTTTATTTCTTCAAACAGCTCCGGATTGCGTTTTACGTTATCGCCCACGCAGAAGAATGTGGCTTTCACCCCATACCTGTCAAGCGTATCCAATACCCACGGGGTTACTTCCGGAATAGGACCGTCGTCAAAAGTAAGATATACGCATTTGCGTTTCTTGTGCAATCGCCACACGCATTCAGGAAACAGAATACGATAAAACAGAGGCGGTTGTTCTATAAACATATCAACTCTTTTGATTTTTACTCATTTTCACGATACGTCCAAAGTTCACGCCCATTCCTTCAAGTTCATTCAGTAACTTTTCGGTCTTTTCTTCGTCGGTAATATCTTTATACGTACTCACATAGTCCATAAACATGGTCCGGTCGATATACATATCTTGGCTTGTCAAGCGATAATACATACCGGGTTCCAACGATTGATAGAATCGGATGTACTCGGCATATCGCATAACTTCGTTATGGATTATTTCCTCTGCTTTCTTTAAATCCTCCTTATTGCCGGTAAACTCGCTCAACATGTAATAATAGTTGGCAACGGTTTCACCCACACCTAAAGAATAAGGACATGTTTCTACAGGGAGCTTCTCCACCATCAGGTCAAGAATTTCGCGAGCTTTATTATACTTATCCTCAGCGGATTTTTTCCCCTCTGCATAAGCGGAATCGTTCTTATCCAAAGTCTCTGTTTCAGTTTCTTCCGTATAGCCTTCTTGCAGCAATGCGCTTGCAAGATCCAATAGATTGGAGCGTGTGGATGCAACCATTCGGCGTACCGTTTCATCCAAATAAAGCGAACCCGGCTCAGCCGTATCAAGTCCGCCCCAGCGGAATTTACGAGTTACATTCTCATACATTTTTTCGGTATTCACGCCTGCCTCACCGCTCATATTGTAGCTTAGCGGTGTTACCTGATAAGCCATACCGGTATTCATCATGTATGGGCTGAGACCCAAATAGTACTTTTGTGGAACTGTCATGGCAAAATATACAGGACGTTTCCAACCCTCGGCAATACTTGATGCTATGATGTCTATTGACATCACTTTGCTTGAGCTTAATGCTTCATCGGCTGCAGCCTCTTTCTCCATAAGCATATTCAAGTCTATATAAGGATTGGCGTAATCTTTGTATCGTTCCGGAACCACCTTTTGCTTTACAGCCTCTTCGGCATTTGAAGGGATGTACATTACAGGGTATTTGAACTCATATAAATTATAAGCCTTATTCTTACTGTGATCTCCATAATAGTGTTCAAGAGCCTTCAACGCCGGTACGCGCAATGTATCGGGTTCGATGAAATATCCGTATTGGCGTCGGTCATAAGCAAAACTGTCATCCTTAGCCATCATAGGCAACGGAGCCGAGCCGTAAGCCGAGCGTTTCATCTGATTGATATACCAGTCGGTAGACAGATAACTCAAATTTACCACTCTTACGTCGGTGCGATAATCTTCAACTTCCTGTGCATACCACAACGGGAATGTGTCGTTATCTCCGTTGGTGAAGATTATACCGTTTTCATCCACACTGGAGAGATAGTTCATGCCGAAATCTCGTGCGCAATAGCGTCCGGAACGGTCATGGTCATCCCAAGTCTGGCTTACCATTTGCAACGGTACAAGCAAACCTATGACTGCTGCTGCGCATGCTGCTGCAAGGTTTTGTCTGTCTTGTCCGTAGGCTTTCATTTTTGAGCCGGCTTTACCAAGCAGATATGTAATGAGTTTCCACAATCCGGCTACACCCATTCCCACCCATATCGCAAACGCATAGAATGAACCTGCGTATGCGTAATCGCGTTCGCGCACTTGGCTCGGTGTTTGGTTAAGGTATATTACAATAGCAATACCGGTCATAAAGAATAGGAAGAATATAACCCAGAACTGCTCGATGCCTCGCTTATTGGCGTATGCCTGCCAAAGCAGTCCTATGATACCGAGAATCAACGGCAACATATAGAACACGTTGTGCCCCTTGTTGCCTGTTGTAAGGTCACTTGGCATAAGGCTCTGGTCTCCCAAGCGCAGATTATCGATAAACGGAATACCGCTTATCCAGTTTCCTTGCGTAATTTCTCCATTGCCTTGAATGTCATTTTGGCGTCCGGCGAAGTTCCACATGAAATATCTCCAGTACATGTAGCTCAATTGATAATCCAAGAAGAACTGCAGATTTTCAAGGAATGTGGGCTTTATCTTTGTATCCATTCCTATAGGATTACCCTTTTCATCCATATAAGTGGTTGCGTTTACCGGCTTTCCTTTCATGCCCACCCATTCTTTGTATTGTGCGGCATGCTGTCCGCTGTACATGCGCGGGAAGAGCATATCAAGCTCCGGAGTCATTTTATACTCCTTAGACTTGCCTATGGCAACATATCTGTCGGGAGCAGTTGAGTCGGTTTTTACTTCCTTGGCATACAGTGTCTTGCCTTCACTTATAATTGGTTTCAAGTTTCCTGCGGAATTGGCTTGGTACACGACACCTGAGTTAAAAGTCTGCCCATATAGTAAGGGGCGGTCTCCATACTGCTCGCGGTTAAGATAGCTTGAAAGAGCGAACACATTGTCAGGTGAGTTCTGATCCATAGGTGTCTGAGCATTGGAGCGTATAAGAATCACTGCATAAGAGGAATATCCTATGAATATCACAAAAATACTCATTGCCGTGATTGTAAACCAACGTACCGGAATTTTCTTGCAGAATTTCCATAAATAAACTGCCAAAGCTGCTGTGAGAAGCAGAGGCAACAGAACGCCATTACCGATAAGCAGCATTCCGGAGAAAAACAAGGTGCAGAAGAATGATAGCTTTATGCGAACTGCACTCTTCTGCTTATATAACTCGTATATACACCAAGAAAATATAGCTACATCAAGAATTGCATAGAATAGTACTCCGCTATTGAAGCCAAAACCTAACGTATTTACAAAGAGCAATTCAAACCATTGTCCCATTTCAACAAATCCCGGTACCAATCCGTACAAGATAAATGCAATGATAACAAACGACAGCAGCAGTGCGAGCAAAGAGCCTTTTACCGTTGTGTTGCTGTATTTCTTGTAATAGTAAACAAGCACAATGGCAGGAATACAAAGCAGGTTAAGCAAATGCACGGCAATCGAAACACCTACAATGTAAGCTATAAGTATCAGATAACGGTCGCTATGTGCCTCATCGGCATGGCTTTCCCATTTCAGTATAAGCCAAAAAACGAGTGCAGTACAGAATGAAGAGAATGCATACACTTCAGCCTCAACAGCCGAGAACCAGAATGTGTCACTCCAAGCATATACCAACGAACCGCACACTCCACTGCCGAAAATTACAAGCATCTGTACAAGCGACATACTATCCTCTTCATCGTCTTTCACGACAAGGCGTTTCACCAAGTGTGTTATCGTCCAGAAAAGCAACAATATCGTGCCTGCACTGAATAATGCACTCATGGCGTTGACCGCCATTGCAATTTTAGTGATATCGTTGCCCACGAAATTTATCATGAAACGTGCCGCCAAAATAAAGATAGGGTTGCCCGGCGGGTGTCCTACTTCAAGTTTGTAACCTTGTGAGATGAACTCTCCACAATCCCAAAAACTGGCAGTAGGCTCTATCGTAAGCATATAAGTGACAGCAGCCACGGCAAACATAAGCCATCCCAGCGTTGTGTTAATTACATTGTATTTTCTCATCATTTGACTGAGATCTATATTATTAATTACGTTATTTCACAATTATTCAATCAACAAAGATAATACAACGCATCTGAATATCACGTAAACTGTGCCAAAAATTAAGTTTTTTAAGTTCTTTACACGATTAGGTGCATTCCTGATGCCTATTATTTTTGAAAATCGGGTAAACTTGCGTATTTTTGCGATGTACATTAACTGGCGCATGGCTTTCTTTGATATATATCACGCACGTCGAATATGGAAATGGGTTCTTGTGGCTGTTTCCATTCTGCTTGTAGGCAATTTCCTGTATTTTTCCAATAATCTGGTAAAGGATTTGTCGAAACAGGAGCGCAACCGCATGCAAATATGGGCTGACGCAACCAAAGAGCTTGCATCGGCATCATTCGCAACCGATTCGGCATCGACAGCCAATGTGAACTTTCTGCTGAGTATCATTGAAGCCAACGACAATATTCCTGTTCTTCTTGTAGACGAGTTGGACAATATATTGTTACACCGAAATTTCACACTGCCCAATCCTGCCGACAGTATAGGATTATATGACTTGACACCTGAAAACGAGGCTTTTCTTGCAGGCAAACTTAAAGCATTGAAAAATACATCCAACCGCATCGACATCCACATCGATGAAGGTGTTACCCAACACCTCTATTACGAAGATTCCACTCTGCTTTACAGGCTGCAAATATTTCCGTATGTAATGTTGGGGGTACTCATTGTGTTTATCCTGATCGTGTATTTTGCCCTGATAAGCATCAAGAAAGCAGAACAAAACAAGGTGTGGGTGGGATTGTCAAAAGAGACAGCGCATCAACTCGGTACGCCCATTTCATCGCTTATGGCATGGATGCAGATGCTTGAGACCACCGAACTCGACCATTCGATAGTGGAAGACATGAACAAGGATGTGCATAGGTTGTCGATAATAGCCGATCGATTTTCGAAGATAGGTTCAAAACCCGAAATGGAACTTGCTTTCATCAATGAATCGGTGACCGAAAGCCTTGAATACATGCGCACGCGTATATCGCAGCGAGTAAGTCTCACCATTAGTCCTGCCGAGGAAGAGTGCGGTGTACTGCTTTGTATGTCTCTCTTTGAATGGGTAATGGAGAATCTTACCAAAAACGCGGTGGATGCCATGCAGGGTGAAGGCTCTATAACCGTGGCTATATCAAGCAATCAGAGTACCATATTCATCGATGTGACCGATTCCGGAAAAGGCATAGCACGCAAGAATTTCAAGACGGTGTTCAATCCCGGTTACACAACCAAAAAACGCGGTTGGGGGTTAGGGCTTACATTGGTGAAACGCATCATTGAAGAATATCATGACGGGCGCATCTACGTGAAAGAGTCGGAAGTAGGTCGTGGCACTACTTTCCGTATCGAATTGCCACGCAAATAGTTTTCTAAATTTTCTAAAACGCACAAATTAGTTAAAATTGTTATCGTTTCACAACATTTTATCACAAATTCTCCGTTTTGCGTAATAAAAGTGTTAACTTTGTAAATTCGATTTTACAGTTTATAAACTTGAATACAAGCGGTTTTATATCGTCTTGAAGTGTTAAAAAAGATTGTCGTAGATTATTTCTATTTAATTAACTATATTATTCACTAATTTATCGAATTATGCAAAAATTAGCACTAAGATTGTTATTGTTGCTCATGGTATTTGTGAGTGGCAATGTTTTTGCGTATGCCGTACAGGTGACACCGAGAAAAGGTGTTATCCGCGTTAAACTGCAGCCTGAGGTTGCAGCTCAAGTGGGTAACTCGCCACGCATGAAGACTGCAGGCGTACTTTCTACCGGTATCACGCCACTTGATGCCTCTTCCAAGGCAATCAAGGCTTACAGCATCCGCAGAATGATTCCTTACTCGCCTAAGGATGAAGCTCGATTGGCTGAATTCGGTCTTAATCGTTGGTATGATATTACCTTCGATGAGAGCGTAACCACCGAGCAGGCGATAAGTGTGTTTAAACGTACGGCAGGTGTGCAGTACGCTCACGGCATCATCCCTATGGAACTTAAAGAAGACGCAAAATTCCGCAAGGTTAAAGCTGCGCCAAAAGCTGCAAGCTCCACAATGCCGTTCAATGACCCGTATCTGCCTTCTCAATGGCATTACAACAATGACGGCAGCATATCGCAGAGTAAAGCCGGTGCCGACATCAACTTGTTCAAAGCATGGGAAACCACAACAGGTAGTAAAGACGTTATTGTGGCTGTCATCGACGGAGGTATCGACCTTACTCACGAAGACCTTGCTGCCAATATCGCAGTGAATACTGCCGAATTGAACGGTACTACGGGTGTAGATGATGACAATAACGGATATGTAGATGACATCTACGGCTGGAACTTCTGTACCAATACCGGAGAAATCTATCCTCACGACCACGGTACACACGTGGCAGGAACTGTTGCCGCCGTAAACAATAACGGCAAGGGTGTGGCCGGTGTAGCCGGTGGTAACGGAAACACCGATAGCGGTGTGAAAATGATTTCCGTTCAGGTATTCGACTCTCGTTCGGGTACTCAAGATGCCGATTTTGCTGCAGCTATCGTATATGCTGCAAGACGCGGGGCTTCAATCGCCCAATGCTCTTGGGGCTGGGCTTCAGCCGACTATGTGGAACAATCGGTTCTTGACGCTATCGATTACTTTACAAAATATGCCGGAGGCGACAATATGACAGGCGGTCTGTGTATATTCGCAGCTGGAAACAGCGGTTCTACCGGCAATTGGTATCCCGGTTGTTACGAACCGGTTGTGTGCGTTGCTGCCATGAACGACGACCTCACTCCGTCTTCTTATTCCAACTACGGAGAATGGGTTGACGTGGTAGCTCCGGGTGGAATTATGGACTTCGGTGACATACACGGAATCCTGAGTACGCTCCCGAATAACCAATACGGTTACAGCGAAGGTACTTCAATGGCAACACCTCACGTTTCGGGTATTGCTGCATTGTTCTTGAGTAAATATGGCAAACCGGAATTCGTTAACGAAACTTTACGCCAGCAACTTGTAACATCGGTCAATGACTTCTATACAGCCAATCCTCAAGTAGAGGGACTGTTCGGTAGCGGTTACATCGATGCCGCCAAAGTGCTTGTTATGGGCGACGGCAGTGCTCCCGAAGCAGTTGCTGCCATAAATGCTTATCCGGGACAAGACAATGTATCGTTGGAATGGGTTGTTCCTGCATCAAGCGACAACAATGTGTTCAACCATATCCTGTATTACAGTACTACCGAATTTGACGCATCTTCCGACTTGTCAGCAATCGACCGTGTAAGTATCGATACAAAATTCCTTTCATCCGGTGAGACTGCTACATACGAGCTTACCGGTCTTCAACCGCTCACTACCTATTATATGGCATTGAAGGCTGTGAACCGTTGGGGTGAAGCATCGGCATTGTCGCCGGTGATTTCGGCTACTACAAATGCTGGTCCTAAGATGACTGTAGACAAGACTTCGCTGTCTTTCACTATCGATGCCTCTAAGAGCGATACAGGAAATGCAATATTTAACATAGGTAACGATGACGAGGGGTTGTTGAAGTGGCAAGGTAAAATTGTAACAACCCAATATACTCCGGCAACAAGGTCACTTGGTTCAATCAGACCTATAATCGGTAATGTTGTTTCTTCGAAATCAAAAATAGGCATAACTCCTTATGCGTCCAAAGCATCGGAATTAGTTACCGCCGACTACGAAAAAGACGATTATCCGCAGAGCTTTAAATATTACAAAGAGTATTGGGCATCCATCGGTGAATCAGATAAGTCACTTCCTAACTCTGAAGCTCAATGGTTTACAGTTGATGCAGCCACCTATCCTAACGGATTCAATCTTACCAATGTAGAAATTAATTCCACTTACGGGCAAAATCCTACAATCCAGATTTATGACGGCAGCAAAGCTATAAGTTCTGCTACTCTTCTTGCCGAGGTGACCCCGTCTTATTTCTATAACGGTTATCAAGTACCGCTTCGCGAGCAAATATTTTTTGCTCCCGGGGCGTCATTCTGGGTGGTTGTACACTTCCCTGCTGAAAGTAACCAAGAAAATTATCCGCTCGGTCTTGCTAATGCTGAAGAAACTTACGGTTCTTACAGCTATATGAGTAACGACATGGGTAAGACTTGGATG
>X67_European_Roe__coassemble_42_pt1 | contig 28179 bp, 22 predicted proteins | sample X67_European_Roe__metabat2_low_PE_011 | metagenome-assembled genome bin X67_European_Roe
AGTTATAACAGAATTAGGTATGATTAAATCTGTAAAATTACAATAAGAAAAGGCGCTATCGCCGATAGTTATAACAGAATTAGGTATGATTAAATCTGTAAAATTACAATAAGAAAAGGCGTTATCACCGATGGTTCTAACAGAATTTGGGATGTTTAAAGATTTTAAGTTACAAGAAAAGAATGCATTGTTACCAATGGTTGTGACTGTACTTGGGATTTCATAAGTTGTTCTACTTGAGTTACTTGGATAAGCGATGAGTTTTGTCCTATCAAAGCTGAAAAGGACACCGTCTTTTGCACGAAATTGTCGATTTTCACTATCGGTAGCAAAATAATCTATAAAAGATGAGTCAAAGGCATGATTTTCAATCTCTCTTACGTTGCCCCCTAATGTCAATGTGTTGATTTTCGATCCTATAAATGCATAATCACGAATTGTGAACACTGAATTTGGAATAATATAATCTTCATTTGAAATCACGATATGATAAAATAAACAGGTTTTATCGTAATTAAATAATGTACCGCCTTCAAAACAAAAATGTTTATTATTTGAATCGATTTGAATTGATTTTAAGTTTGGACAATCACAGAACTGACGCCCCTCAATCTCTTGTAACCCATCACCGATTTCAATGGATGTTAACCGATAGCATTGATTAAAAGCATCGTTTTTTATTATAATTACTGAATTTGGAATATTCACATACTCGGTGTAGTCGTCCCAAAATGTATGAGTGCCAATAGAAATAACATTGTATGTTAAATTTTTATATTTTATATTTGAAGGAATAATAACATTTACCAGGTCTAAATCAGTTCCTACAACTTCAGCAGTTTTTTCTGTTTCTGAAAGAATGTTGTAATAAATACCATCAATTTCGAAATCATGAGAGAATGATTGAAAACTAACAAAAAGAGATAAGGATAACATCAGTTTCTTAAAAATAGTATGTTTCATAAATAAAGAATATTTATGCCAACTAAGTCCCGAGATGGCGATTTATATAAAAAATAAGGTGTGGGACTATATTCGCTTTATCCTGTTAACAGGCTTCTCGCATTGCCTACGGTATGGATAAAACAACAGCCCACACCAATTTGACAATATCATGACCCTTATAAGGAGATATATCAAACGGTGTGGTGCTATTGCCACCATCTTCATACCGTTTCAAATTTTGCGAGAATTTGTCAATAGAAGATAATTTCAATAACACCTTTCTGATAATATGTCTGCTCGCACATGTTATGTGTGTGAACGATACAAAGGTATAAAATAATTAGGAATTAGGAGTCAGGTGATAAAAGTTTTTTGCATATACTGGTCATTAATCGACAATGTAGAAATTATGTAAGGGGGCTGTACTGAAATTGAAGTACAGCCCCTACTTATCTGATTTTTAGGATAGTTGAATTTGCTTAACTTACAGAGCAGCCTTTTTCTGTAATGTTAAGAGTAGCTTTTTTAACAGTTTTACCCTTGGTCGTTTTTAGATATAAAGTCATTTTAAGAGTTCCTTTAAGACCTGATACACCACCGGAAAATTCAGATTTAAATTCATCAACGATCATGTTGAATAAATACAAAGCTTCATCCTTGGTTAAAGCGTTCCATGATTCAGATGCAAGTTCAGAATTCATTTCAGATTCCAATTCGACTAATTGCTGAGCAGTGAATCCGCCACCGGATAGATCTAATTCAACGAAATAATCTTGAATACCCAATTCTTCATCTTCGTCATCATCACTACAGCTCACCATTGGTAAGCATAATGCCATCAAAAGCAGCACATAAGAAAAGTACTTTAATTTTTTCATTTTTATTTAATTTTATTGATTAGTGTTTTACGTGGCAAAATTAAACAAAAGTTTACGTTTTACCCCCCCCAAATGTTAAAAATACATAATAAGATAAAATTGCAGATTATTTGGTATTTTTTTGTTTGTCATCGAAGTGAAATGTTGTGGTAGAATGGGGTTTTGTTTTCATGTGTAGAAAAAATACGCTATTTTTGTATATTGGTTTGATACAGGTAATATGGAATGAAGATTTTTTGTGCAAAATATATAATTTCGTTGTTATTGCTGCTGTGTGTTACTTCGTGTTTTACAGGGATTGAAAATACAAAGAAGATAACAGAAAAGGACGTGGCTAAGGTAGTGCAGGAAAGAGCCGGAATGACCGAACAAGAGACTGCATACAATAGCATCGTTGCCGATTCCTTTCCGACTTGGGAAAGAGGCAAGCGGTTTCATGTGGTAGATAATGGTATAAAACGTATTTTTTCACCTTCTTCGCAGTATGATGCCGATACATTGAATATCGCAGGGAAAATATTGGAGTATACCGGATATACTGAGGGGAGTATATTGGATAATGAGCCTAAGATTAATTTATGCTTTTCCGATGGGGTGAATGAGTATGTTTATTCCACCAATAAAACCTTAGAAGAAATAGAACGTCAGCAGATGATGTTGCAAGTACCTTTCTTGGTAGATGCCGCTCTTGTCGAGAAATATGATGAATTGCTCGAAAGAAAGGTGTTTTATATACGCACGTCTATATGGTATAATGAGAAAGGCGAGATGATTCCGGGTAAGAAATTCATAAGGGTGAAAATAATCGATGTTCTTCCCGGTGACAAGGTGTTTCCGTTACGGGTTATGTTTGAGACTGAAGACGGCGCAAAAGCCTGTTTGTTTATGTCTACTAAACAATCTTCTGTGCAAAATCGTCTCTTTGACAATTTGTTTTCGGAAAAAGATATAAGGCTTAATTATCCACTGATTACCGAAACCACTTGGAAACATATAGTTAACGGTACTGTTGCAATAGATATGACGAAAGATGAGTGCCGACTGTCACTTGGAACACCGGGAAGTATTCAGGAACGTCCCACTTATGACGGACTTCAAGAATACTGGTTCTATGGAGATGGAATGTATTTGATATTTTTTGACGGCAGGCTGAAGCAATTTAGACGATGAATACACATGGTGAAATAGAGTTCTTGGGTACAGGAACATCTACAGGGATACCTGTAATAGGCTGTGACTGTGAAGTGTGCCGCTCATGCGATAGTAAAGACAAGCGTTTGAGAACATCTGCCATAGTGCGTATTGCAGGGAAAAGTATATTGATAGATTGTGGTCCTGACTTCAGGGAACAGATGCTTAGAGCTACGTCGAGTGTTCTTGATATGGTGTTGCTCACTCACAGCCATTACGACCATGTAGGCGGTATCGATGACTTGCGCCCGTATTGTTATCCCGATCATTTTCCGGTTTTTGCGCAGTGTAATGTCTTGGAAGACCTGCGGGAAAGAGTGCCATATTGTTTCACTGAAAATCCATACCCCGGTGTACCACAATTTAAATTAAATGTAGCCGATGCCGACCATTCGATAGATTTTGATGGGTTGCATATAGAAGTGCTGCCTATATGGCATTATAAACTATTGATAAACGGATTCAGGATAGGTGAGCATCTTGCCTATATCACTGATGCCAAGGCTATTGATGATGCAGTGATGAAAAGATTGAAAGGAGTGGACTTATTGGTGATAAATTCATTGCGCAAAACGCCGCACATGTCGCACATGTCGCTTAAGGAAACTCTTGATGCCATAAAGAGAATAAGCCCTAAAAACGCCTATCTTATTCACATGGGCCATGATATGGGTAGGCATGAGGATGTTTCAAAGGAACTTCCGGACGGAGTGCATTTTGCCTATGATGGGATGATTGTTCGGTTTTAATTTTGTATAAAAAAACAGAAAATGTGGCAAATTGCTACTTTGTGTTGATCGATTGATGGAATTTTAGGCATTTTTTAACAAAAAAAATCTTGAATGACGAAAAAATCCTATATATTTGTATCGGATTATTTAAACAACCTTTAAGCAGGTTCTAATAACGAGAAGAACAATAACAACCTAAATATAAATTATCATGAAGGTAGAAGATATTTTAAGTAACTTGGAGGCAAAACATCCGGGTGAAAAAGAGTATTTGCAAGCAGTAAAAGAAGTTTTACTATCGGTAAAGGATGTTTACAACCTGCATCCTGAGTTTGAAAAAGCAAAAATTATCGAAAGAATGGTTGAACCCGACCGCATTTTTACATTCCGTGTTACATGGCTCGACGATAAGGGTGAGGTACAGACCAACCTCGGCTACCGTGTGCAGTTCAATAATGCGATAGGTCCGTATAAAGGCGGTATTCGTTTCCATGCTTCGGTAAATTTGTCTATTTTGAAATTCTTAGGCTTTGAGCAGACATTCAAGAATGCCCTTACTACATTGCCAATGGGTGGAGGTAAAGGCGGTTCTGACTTCAGCCCGAGAGGCAAGAGTGATAAGGAAATCATGCGTTTCTGTCAAGCGTTCATTCTCGAATTATGGAGAAATCTCGGTCCCGACAGAGATGTTCCTGCCGGCGATATAGGCGTAGGCGGTCGCGAAGTGGGATATATGTATGGAATGTACAAGAAATTGGCTCAAGAACATACTGGAACATTCACCGGCAAGGGGCTTGATTTCGGTGGTTCAAAGATTCGTCCTGAGGCTACCGGTTTCGGGGCATGCTATTTTGTTCAGGATATGCTTGCTACCAAAGGTGAGACGTTTGCGGGCAAGACCGTGGCTATTTCCGGTTTTGGTAATGTGGCATGGGGTGCAGCAACCAAGGCTACCGAATTAGGCGCGAAAGTGGTTACGATTTCAGGACCTGACGGATATGTCTATGACCCTGATGGAATTTCCGGTGACAAGATCGATTATATGCTTGAATTGCGTTCTTCAGGTGAGGATATTGTTGCTCCATACGCTGAAAAATATCCTAATGCTCAATTCTTTGCCGGAAAGAAACCTTGGGAAGTTAAGGTGGATATTGCAATGCCTTGTGCTACCCAAAACGAGCTTGGTAAAGAGGATGCCGATAATTTGGTTAAGAATGGCGTACAGATTGTGGGTGAAGTTTCTAACATGGGATGTACACCGGAGGCTATCGATACGTTTATCGAGAATAAGGTACTATACGGACCGGGTAAGGCAGTTAATGCCGGCGGTGTTGCCACTTCGGGCTTGGAAATGAGTCAGAATGCAATGCACTTGTCATGGTGTGAGGCTGAAGTTGATGAAAAACTTCATGGTATAATGCGTGATATTCACACTCAATGCGTGAAGTATGGAACCGAAGATGACGGTTACATTAATTATATGAAGGGTGCCAATATTGCAGGATTTATGAAGGTTGCCAATGCAATGATGGGACAAGGTGTAATATAGTATACTCCTATTGAGCTAAATCTTAATGCCTTGCATTTTGTAATTCTTATAAACCTAAAGGAGCTGAGCCAAAAAATGACACAGCTCCTTTTTGTGTATCTGTTTTTTGTGATTTATGCTTTGTTGATATAATCCACAATCCATGCTCCAATATCGGAAGTTCCGTATTTGGCACCCCCTTCTACTTGGATTTCAGGAGTACGCACGTTTGCATCAAGCGACGCATCTACTGCTTTTCGTATTAATGTTCCTTCTTCTTTTAAGTCAAAGTATTCAAACAGCATTGCTACCGATAGGATTTGAGCCAGAGGATTGGCGATATTCAACCCCTTTGCTTGTGGCCAAGATCCATGAATAGGTTCAAATACCGGTGTACTTTCTCCTGTTGATGCTGATGGCAACAAACCCATTGAACCGCTGATTACCGAACCTTCGTCGGTGAGAATATCACCGAAAGTGTTTTCAGTAACCATCACATCAAAGAATTTAGGGTCTTGAATCATACGCATAGCGGCATTATCAACATACATATAGTCTGTGTTAACTTCAGGATACTGTGGTGCCATTTCCTGTGCAATTTGTCTCCATAGTCGGCTTGACGCAAGAACGTTGGCTTTGTCGACTACTGTCAGATGCTTGTTGCGTTTCATTGCATATTCAAATCCCACTTTCAGTATGCGTTCGATTTCAGGACGAGTATAGTAGTTGGTATCGTATGCCTTATCGTTGTCTTGATATTTCTCACCAAAGTACATACCACCCGTAAGTTCGCGTATGCAGATGAAATCGGCACCTTCTACCAATTCTGTTCGAAGAGGAGATTTGTGTAGCAGGCATTTGAACGTTTGTACAGGACGAATATTTGCAAAAAGTCCTAATTTTTTACGCATTGCAAGCAAGCCTTGTTCGGGACGAACTTTTGCCGTAGGGTCATTGTCAAATTTAGGATCACCCACAGCCGAGAAGAGAACAGCATCGGCATTTTTGCACACATTGTATGTTTCCTCAGGGAACGGGTCGCCTACTTTATCTATGGCATCGGCACCACATATTGCATATTCATAAGAAACCTCATGACCGAACTTGTTGCATACTGCAGTCATTACATCTACACCCTGTTTTGATATTTCCGGTCCTATACCGTCGCCCGGAAGAACAGCTATTTTCAATTCCATATTGTGTATATATTTATAAGTTTTCTATAATGTTAAGCATTTTCACTGTAGCTTGAATTGCCGCTTCTATCTGGTCGGCATCAAGCCCTCGTGTTTTGATGGAATGCCCTTCGTATTCCCAACTGATATTGGTTTGAACCAAGGCATCGGTTCTACCGCCGGGTGGAATTGTTACAGAGTAGTTGGTAAGCAGAGGGAACTTACGGTTAAGATTGTCTTTGTATATGCGTTTTACTGCCTTTACAAAAGCATCGTATTGACCATCACCCACGGCGCTCTGCTGGTATTCTGTCCCTTCTATGTTAAGTTTTACCGTAGCGGTAGGGCGCAGTCCTTGAGATAGGCTTAGGGCATAATTAACTACCCTTACATGATTGTGTTGAATGCTGTGTTTCAATGTGTCGGCAACGATATAAGGGAGATCGGATTGCGTTACAATCTCTTTTTTGTCTCCAAGTTCGATGATACGTTGCGTAACTTTCTTTATATCTTCTTCATTTAGTTCTATGCCGAGTGCTTCAAGATTCTTTTTGATGTTGGCTTTTCCTGAAGTTTTGCCAAGAGCATACTCACGTTCTCTGCCGAAACGTTCAGGTAACAAATCATTAAAATACAGATTGTTCTTTGAATCTCCATCGGCGTGTACTCCGGCACATTGAGTAAAGACGTTGTCTCCGATGATTGGTTTATTTGAAGGAACGATAACACCTGATAAAGCCTCAACGATATGGCTGATTTTGTTGATTTTTGATTCATCAATACCTGTTGTCATTTTCAGCATGTCATGAACAACAGCCACAACGCTTGACATAGGAGCGTTGCCGGCACGTTCGCCAAGTCCGTTGATAGTGCAATGTAATCCCTTTATGCCCACAAGACCTGCTGCAAAAGAATTGGATGTAGCCAAATCGTAATCGTTATGTGCATGAAAATCGAAATGAAGTTGGGGAAAACGCGTAACCATGCGTTTGCAGTATTCAAACACTTGATTAGGGTTCATGATGCCAAGTGTATCGGGCAGCATGAATCTTTCAATGGGCAAGTCCTTGAGGTTATCCACCATATCGTAAACGTATTGTGGAGACTTGATTATACCGTTAGACCAGTCCTCAAGATATATGTTTATGCTCAGACCTTGAGATTTAGCCATTTCCACTTCTCGGCGAATGTCTGCCCAATGTTCATCCGGTGTTTTTTTTAGTTGCAGTCGGCAATGTCTTTCCGAGCCTTTCGCCAAAAGGTTTATAACTTTTCCGCCTACGTCTTTCACCCATTTAATGGAAACGCCATTGTCGATGAAACCAAGAATCTCGATGCGTTCGAGGTTGCCTGTACGCTTAGCCCATGAGCAGATTTTGGTTACGGACTCAAACTCGCCCGATGATACACGTGCCGAAGCTATTTCGATGCGCGGCACGTGCAGTTCGGTAAGTAAGAGTTTGGTTATCGACAGCTTTTCCGATGGGGAGAAACTCACACCAGAAGTCTGTTCACCGTCTCGTAGAGTAGTATCGAGTAATTCAATTTGCATTTGTAGATTATGCTGAATGAATATGTTTATTTATGATTGTTTTCCCATGCTGTAATGTCATCTTTCTTACTCAGAAGAAAATCAATGTCGTCATATCCTTGAAGAAGACAATTTTTCTTGTAAGGATTAATGTCGAATGACTCTTGCTCTCCGGTAGCTTCGTTTGTGATGGTTTGTTCCTCTAAATTGACCGTTACCAATGCTTTGGGATTTGCCTTTATAGAAGAAAATAGAGATGCGAGAAACTTTTCGCTTACGACAACGGGAAGTACGCAGTTGTTAAGTGCATTGTTCTTGAATATATCGGCAAAGAAACTGGAAACGACAACCTTGAATCCATAGCCGGCTACTGCCCATGCTGCATGTTCGCGACTGGAGCCGGAACCGAAGTTTTTCCCTGCTACAAGAATTGTTCCGCTGTAAGTAGGGTCGTTAAGTACGAATGACTTTATCGGGTTGCCGTCTTTGTCGTATCGCCAATCACGGAACAAGTTGTCGCCGAAACCTTGACGGGACGTAGCTTTAAGGAAACGTGCCGGAATTATCTGGTCGGTATCTACGTTCTCCATAGGTAATGGAATGCAAGTAGACGAGAATGTTACAAATTTATCTTTCATAATTTGAGAATTAGTGTGAATAGTTAGACGTTAGCAGGATTGGTTATCTTGCCGGTGATTGCAGCAGCTGCTGCTACCAGCGGACCGGCTAATATAGTGCGTGAACCCGGACCTTGGCGACCTTCAAAATTACGGTTGGATGTAGATACTGCATATTTTCCTGCAGGAATCTTGTCTTCGTTCATTGCAAGGCATGCCGAACAACCCGGTTGGCGCAATTCAAACCCGGCTTCGTTAAGAATCTTGTCTAATCCCTCTTCACGTATTTGCTTGTCTACACCCCAAGACCCGGGAACAAGCCAAGCAGTAACGTTGTTGGCTTTTTTCTTACCTTTGACAAAATTGGCGAATGCGCGAAAATCTTCAATGCGTCCGTTGGTGCATGAACCAAGAAAAACATAATCGATAGGATGACCTTCAAGTTTCTGTCCTGCTTTGAATCCCATATAATCAAGTGACTTTTGGAAAGAAATTTTACCTGCTTCATCTATACGGTCGATAGTGGGGATGGTGTCTTCGATACCCATGCCCATACCCGGATTAGTACCGTATGTGATACGTGGATTGATGTCGGCTGCATCAAAGTTTATCTCTTTGTCGAATACAGCATCTTCGTCGCTCTTCAAGGTTCTCCAGTAGCTGACAGCTTTGTCCCATGCCTCACCTTTTGGGGCAAATTCGCGTCCTTTCACGTATTCAAATGTCGTTTCATCGGGAGCTATCATGCCGCCGCGTGCGCCCATTTCGATGCTTAGATTGCACACGGTCATACGCTCTTCCATAGACAAATTGCGTATAGCTTCACCTGCATACTCGACGAAATATCCGGTGGCACCGCCTGTAGTCATCTTGCTGATGATGTACAATGCAATATCCTTGGCAGTAACAAAAGGTTTCAACTTACCATTTACGTTGATACGCATTGTTTTGGGTTTGGGCTGAAGTATACATTGTGATGCCAGCACCATTTCCACTTCGCTTGTTCCTATTCCGAAAGCTACAGCTCCGAAAGCACCATGAGTGGAAGTGTGGCTGTCTCCACACACTATAGTATATCCCGGCAGTGTAAGTCCGTTTTCAGGACCGATTACGTGAATGATGCCGTTTTTAGGGTGTCCGAGACCATATAATGTTACGCCGAATTCATTGGCATTCTTGGTGAGTGTTTCTACTTGATTGCGTGATACGGGGTCTTGTATGGGCTTATCCTGATTGAGTGTTGGAATGTTGTGGTCGGGAGAGCAGAATGTCTTTTCCGGACGGAAAACCTTGATTCCGCGTTCTCTCAATCCGGCAAATGCTTGAGGGCTTGTAACCTCATGGCAATAGTGACGATCGATGTAAAGTTGTGAAGGCCCTCCGGGAATCAAGTTAACCACATGTGCATCCCATATTTTGTCAAATAGAGTGTTCATAATGAAAAATGTGAGTTTTATTGAGTGTTATTAATTAATGAACAAATTTGTTTATTGCGTCGATAAACGCTTCGGTTGAGGCTGCCACAATGTCGGTATTGGCAGAGAATCCGTAATAGTGGTTGCCCTCATATTCTACCGTCATGTGCACTTTACCTACATCATTGCTTCCGCGTGTGATGGCTTGGATTAAGAACTCTTGTACTACCATGTGCCGGTGAATGATTTGCTTTATTGCTGTAATAGCTGCGTCTACCGGTCCGTTTCCGGTGGCACACGCTTCAAATTTTTCACCTGCAATACTCAAGCCTACACTGGCTACCGAGCGTACACCAACACCTGAAGTTACCTGCAGATATTCTAACTTGATGCGGGCATCTTTGTCGCGGTGTTTGCCGGCAAGTACCAAAATGTCATCATCGGTGATGTTTTTCTTGCGATCGGCAAGTTTCAGAAATTCTTGGTAGGCTATGTCAAGTTCTTCTTTAGTCATTTCTATGCCAAGGACTTGCAGACGGTGTTTAAGTGCTGCATGTCCGCTGCGTGCTGTAAGCACGATTGAATTAGGATCCTCTATGCCCACATCTTTAGGGTCGATGATTTCGTAGCTTTCACGATTTTTTAATACGCCGTCTTGATGTATGCCCGATGAGTGCGCAAATGCATTGCGTCCCACAATAGCTTTGTTGGGCTGTATAGGCATATTCATAAGGCTTGATACCATACGGCTGGTTTTATATATCTTTGTCGTATTGATATTCGTTGTGATATCAAGCTCCTTATGGCTCTTGAATATCATTGCCACTTCTTCAAGTGATGTGTTACCGGCTCGTTCACCGATACCGTTTATGGTGACTTCTGCTTGTCGTGCACCGTTAAGGATACCTGATATGGTATTGGCGGTAGCCATGCCCAAATCGTTGTGGCAGTGTGTGGCAATCGTAACCTTATCTATTCCGTCGACATGGTCGATGAGGTATTTGATTTTTGCTCCAAATTCAGCAGGAAGGCAATATCCTGTGGTGTCAGGTATGTTTATTACGGTTGCGCCGGCTTTTATTACAGCCTCTACCACCTGTGCCAGATATTCATTGTCGGTGCGTCCTGCGTCTTCGGCATAGAATTGTACATCTTCAACATGTTTCTTGGCGTACTTCACACAAGCGATGGCACGCTCGAGGATTTCTTCACGTGTGCTGTTGAATTTGTATTTGATATGGTAATCGGAAGTCCCAATACCTGTGTGTATGCGTTTGCGTTTTGCATAACGCAAAGCTTCGGCAGCTACATCGATGTCTTTTTCTACGGCTCTGGTAAGAGCGCAGATGCTGGGCCATGTCACGGCTTTGGAAATTTCAATGACCGAATTATAGTCACCGGGACTTGATACTGGAAAACCGGCTTCGATGACATCTACACCAAGACTTTCCAGTGCTTTTGCCACTTGTATTTTTTCTACGGTATTAAGTTGGCATCCCGGAACTTGCTCTCCGTCTCTAAGTGTTGTGTCAAAAATGAATAGTCTGTTGCTCATATTTATGTCGATTGTAGTTATTCTAAAATAAAAAACCTTTCTCGTTTTTCAAGAAAGGTCGTATATAAAGCGTCTTTGTTTATCATTAAAAAAGTCAACCAGATATATAACCTTAATCATTGCTCGATAATAATACCCAGCAGCAGAAGAATGGAAATAAGTATGTTTGACAAATTGTAGTTCATATTATGAGTTCACTTTAATTGTCGCAAATTTAGTTATTAAATTGAGTATATACAAATAAATGACGTGTTTTTATAGGTAAATGTGATAAAATATTACTTTTGTGGTGTGTTTTTCTTTCATTTTAATACAAAAAGTTCTATTTTGTGCAACGATTATCAATTTACGAAGGGAATAAAAAAGCGTCCAATCGGGATGGATTGAACGCTTAGCAATTATATATTGTTGTTAAGATTTTAGTAGTTGTGCCACTTCTTTTTTTAATAAAGGCATATTGTTTATGACTATGCTCCATAGAATATCCGGTCGTAAAGAGTCATAAGCATGTATTACAAAATTTCTGGTATCCACAATTTTTCGCGCAGATGTAATAGGTATGTTGGGTATTATTTTTAAAACCTGATTCATTGCCTCACCCATTATTTCAATATTTCTTTCAACGCCTCTTCTAAAAAGAGTATCATTGCAGAATGTTTCATATTCTTTTGGGCGGTCTTCCATGAATGATTCAATTTCAAGAATGGAAGAATATATGTCACTTAAATATTTAAGAACTTTTCTATCCATAAATTAAAAGTTTTGTTTCATTAAGTTCGTCTTTGAAATAAGGGTTCTTTATTGAAGTGCTATCTACTAAATCAATTTCTCTACCAAACAATGAACGCAGTGCATAATATAAAGAAAAGAAATTATCGGTATAATTGTGATGTGTAATTTCAGAATTAAAATCCACAAGTAAATCTACGTCACTATTATCATTGAATTTATCTGTAAGAATAGATCCAAATACGGCAAGTGATTTGACTTTGTGTTTTTTACACAATTCAATGATTTTTTGTATGTTTAATTCAATCAATTTCATATTTTAGCCTTGATTCTTTTGCGAATATAGTGATTCTTTTTGATATATAAACGTTTACACGCAAAAAACGTTGAAAATCGTTTGAATCCTTTTCGAAATAAAAAAGCGTCCAATCGGGATGGATTGAACGCTTAGCAATTCTTCTATGGAGAATCAGTCTCCTAAATATGTCTTTAATAGCCGGCTCTTTTGTCCTTTAAGCCTGCGGATAGCCTTTTCCTTGATTTGGCGTACGCGCTCGCGAGTGAGGTCGAATTTAGCACCGATTTCTTCAAGTGTCATTTCTTGGCAACCGATACCGAAGAACATCTTCAGTATGTCGCGTTCGCGTTCGTGTAGTTGGTTAAGCGCACGATCTACTTCCTTTGACAAGGATTCCTGATTCAGTGAAGAGTCTGCCATAGGGGAGTCGTCATTGGTAAGTACGTCGAGCAGGCTGTTGTCTTCGCCTTCTACAAACGGTGCATCTACTGAGATGTGACGACCGGAAACTTTCAGTGTGTCAGAAATCTTATCTACCGGAATTTCCAATTGTTCTGCCAATTCTTCGGCAGATGGACGACGCTCATTCTCTTGCTCAAATTTTGAAAGGGCTTTACCAATCTTGTTTAGCGAACCTACTTGATTTAGCGGAAGTCGAACAATGCGAGATTGCTCAGCCAAAGCCTGCAAAATAGATTGACGAATCCACCACACTGCGTAAGAGATAAACTTGAAACCGCGTGTTTCGTCGAATTTCTGAGCTGCCTTAATCAAGCCGAGATTACCTTCATTGATTAAGTCGGGCAGACTTAATCCTTGGTTCTGGTATTGTTTTGCTACGGAAACAACGAAACGGAGATTGGCACGCGTCAATTTCTCCAATGCTGCGTGGTCGCCTTTCTTGATCGCTTGCGCCAACTCAACTTCTTCTTCAACGGTGATAAGTTCTTCACGACCTATCTCTTGAAGGTATTTGTCAAGCGATGCGCTTTCACGATTGGTAATTGATTTTGTAATCTTTAATTGTCTCATTTTTTACACTAAGAGAATTTAAAATCATGCAAAGATAGGAGATTTTTTTGAGAAATGCTAATCTTTGGCCTTAAAAACTCCCAATCCTATTATTTATAGATAAATCCTGTAGTATAACACCGATGGAATAATGTTTATTGTGCGCTTGGCAAACTTTAACAAAAAACAGAATCAGATTCCTTAACTTCATTAATTTTGTGCAAAAAATAAGAGTACAACCAAGATAAGTTGCACTCTTACAATATAGTATTATTCTTTTTTTTATCAATCGGAAAGTTTCACGGCATATACATCTTCAGTACCGTTGGGATGATAGCCTATTACAATCATAACTTTGCGCTTATTAGGGTTGCTCATTATGGAATTGTATATGCTCTCTACATCGTCGCGACTGTTTACAGGGGTACTGTTGATTTCTGTGATTACGAACCCTTCTTTGATACCGGCATTGCGGAATTTGCCGGCTTTCAGGCTTACGACTTCCACACCATTGTTGATTTGCAGCTCTTTCTTCTTTTCATCATCGATGGTAAGGAATCCGCACCCTAATGATGACACTGAAGAAGATTTTGTCAACTTGGTGTTGCCTTGGTCGTTGCGAAGGGTGGCTGTAGTCGTATGTGTCTTATTGTCGCGGATATAGGTGATTTCCACGTTGTCACCCGGGCGCAACTTGTTCATCTGCTCCAAAAGTTGTCCGCTGTTCTTTACACTTGTCCCGTTCATCTTTATAATCACATCACCTTCTTGAAGTCCTGCCTGCATGGCTGCACTGCGTTCGTTCACGCTCGCAATGTATAGACCTTCGGAGGTGGCTGTAATACCTTTTTCTTTAGCCAATTCGGCTGTGAGCGGCTGATAAGTTACGCCGAGAACAGCTCTTTGTACACTGCCGTACTCTTTAAGGTCTTTCACTACCTTGCTGACGGTGGAAGATGGAATTGCGAAGGAGTAGCCGGCATAATTGCCTGTTTGTGAATAAATAGCAGTGTTTATTCCTACCAATTCGCCGTTTATATTCACAAGTGCGCCGCCGCTATTGCCTTGGTTTACAGCAGCATCGGTCTGTATGAAAGAGTCAATGGAATTGGCTCTTCTTGAAGTTACTTCGCCGATATTACGAGCTTTTGCGCTCACGATGCCGGCTGTTACAGTGGAGGTGAACCCAAATGGATTACCTACGGCAAGAACCCATTCTCCAACTTTCAGTGCGTCGGAATCGCCGAAAGTGATGGCACTCAAATCATTAGCGTCCACTTTAAGTAGAGCCAAGTCGGTATCGGCATCGGAACCAATTACTTTTGCCACATATTTTTCATTATTATTGAGGGTAACTTCAAGTTTCTCGGCACCCTTGATTACGTGGTTGTAGGTGACGATATATCCGTCAGAGGAAATGATAACACCCGAACCAAGTCCAAGCGGTTGCAGTTTTTCCTCTTGCTGGGGCTGTTGCTGTTGTTGCGTGGCGTGCTGCCTCCAAAACCGGGACCGAAGAAAAATTCAAACGGGTCGAAATAGCGGTTTCCTTGATACTGCCGGTGTGCGCTTGCATAGGATTTGATACTAACCACACAGTTTATGGTATTTTCGGCAGCTACCGTAAAATCGGTATTGCTCGATGGAATACGGTTACTTGTACGTATGAAATTTTTGTCTTCTTTCCTGACGTAATAATTGTCGGCAACAACAGTAAGGGTTGAACCTAAAACGGCTGCTGCTAATAGAGCTAAAAATAATTTACCTGTTGTTTTCATAATCTTGTATTGTTAAAATGATATAGTTTTTTTAAATTTCAATAGTTAAAAATTAACTTTTTAATTCATGGCGTAAAAGTATATGATTATTTCAAAATAACGATATGTTTTGTGTGTTATTTAAGCTATTTTAATAGTGAAAAAAGGTGTTTTAAGCAATATTTGTAATAAAAGTAGTACCTTTGCGTCACGATAGTATGGCGGCTTGTCGCTCACCGGCGTGTACGGTGTGAGGAAAGTCCGGGCAACGCAGAGCATCATATTTCTTAACGGGAAGCTATCGGTGACGGTAGAGCAGCGTGACAGAAAATAACCGCCTTCTTTGCGGGAGGTAAGGGTGAAAATGTGAGGTAAGAGCTCACGGGTCGCTATGGCGACATAGCGGCGGCACGTCTTATGAGTTGCAAGGTCAAGTATATCGGCATTTAAGGGTTGCTCGCCCATTGCCGAGGGGTAGACTGCTAAAGCGTAATGGCAACATTGCGTTCAGATAAATGACAGGCAGGTATTCGTTTGAGAATACTTACATAACCCGGCTTATAGCTGTACTATCAAGTATAACGAAAGCGATGTTTTACATCGCTTTCGTTGTTTTTATTATGCCTTGATTTGTCTGTATTGCGGGAAACGAAAAATAATAGATAGTACGACCATAAGAGCCAATGCCCATGCATAGTAAAGGTGTGGGAAAAATTCAGCCGGAGATACTTTTGCAAGGCTTGCCGCAAGAAGCACCTGTGCCCCATACGGAATCAAACACTGCATTATACAGGAGCAAGTATCCAATATACTTGCGACTTTTTTCGGGTCAAGATGATATTGCTCTGAAATTTTACGGCTCAGTTCACCTACGGTTATAATGGCTATGGTGTTATTAGCCGTACACAGATTAACGATGCTCACCAGCATAGCTATGGTTGCTTGCGCCCCGCGTGTACCGCTGATATGCTTTGTGAGCCATTTTATAAGAAAATCGATACCTCCGTTATGCTTTATAATTGCCAACATGCCTGCTGCAAGCAGAGTCACTACAATCAAGTCGCCCATTCCGGAAATGCCGGAACCCATGAAACCACACATGTCGAGCAAATGAATGTCGGTGAGGCAGAATGCCGCTATAACTGATATGAGGATACCTGTTGTAAGCACAACAAGTACATTAACGCCTGCCACGGCAAGACCAATAACAGCCAAATAGGGCAGTACCAGCCATGGTGAAGCCGAAGTGCTTATGTGAGCAGTATATGTATCGGTTTGTCCTATAATAATATATGCTATAAGTACTATTACAGAAGCCGGCAGGGCTATCCATAAGTTGGCTTTGAACTTATCGTTCATGTTACACCCTTGGCTGCGTGTGGCTGCTATGGTAGTATCTGAAATAAAAGACAGATTATCTCCGAAAAATGAGCCTCCGATGACAACAGCCACAAAGAACGGTACATCCTGACCGGTGGTCTCGGCAAGTTGGAGTGCAAACGGTGTGAGCGACACAATTGTACCAACAGATGTGCCTATCGACAATGAAATGAAACATGATGCAAGGAATATGCCCGGAATAAGAAATTGCGGCGGCAAAATACTCAATGTAAGGTTGACGGTGGCATCTATTGCTCCGATGTTCTTGGCGAGTGACGCAAAAGCTCCTGCAAGGATGAAAATCCATATCATGTAAAGTATGTCGGGGTTGGCCGCACCGCAAGAAAAGATGTTAAACCTTTCTTTCATTGCAGTTGCCTGCGGTGTGGTGATTACAGCCCAAACCGATGAAATGATAAATGCCACGGATATAGGCATTTTATAGAAGTCGTTTACTGCTATTGATACGGCGAGATAAAATAAGAGAAAAACCGCTATTGGTGATATCGCCAAAAGTCCTTTTCGGGTAGAAATCATTGTAGAAAATTTTATTTTGTTGCAAAAATAGCGAAATTTTTCGGTCTGTTATGGAAAAGTGAGAGTGAATGTGGTAGTGAATTTGCATTCTGGTGTAGATGATACCGATAAGTCGCCTCCCGAAAGAATCATAATGCGCCGAGATACAGAAAGACCTATGCCGCACCCCTGTTCTTTGGTGGTGAAGAAAGGCAGGAATATTTCATTAATCTCATCTTGCGGAATAGGTTGTCCGTTATTGGCTATTTCGATTTTCACCGTTTCATTTTCTTGGCTGTAGGCTTTTATTCTTATTTCGCCGTTCGCCCGATTGTCGAAAGCTTCGATGGCATTTTTGACAATATTGGTGATTACCCGTAAAATAAGAGATTCATCGGCATAAATAATCAGGTTTTCAGGTTCAATATGTGCGGTGATATTTACATTGCCATATAGATTCTTAACCTGTGAAACAAGTTCCTTAACACTTACAAGAACGGGTGACGGTGTGGGAATGCGGGTGAATCGTCTATAGGATTCAACGAAATCGATAAGGCTGTGCGATGATGCGCTTATAGCATCAAGTCCATCTCTGATGTGTGCAGGCAGTTCCTTGTCATTTCTTAAACTTTCGCTTATGGAGCTTATAGGTGCTATTCCGTTCATGATTTCATGAGTGAGAATGCGTGTCAGCTTAACCCATGCGTCAAACTCATTACGGTCTATTTCGGTGTGAATATCGTTCAGTGTGAAAATGCGCATATTACTGCCTTTCAGTGTTATCAGGTCGAGACGAACTGAAATGTTCAACTCTTTACGGACTGTTTTTATCAGTATATGTCGTTTCTCCTTTGGTGACAATTCAGAAAGAACCTTGTCGAATCTGTCCCATGATGCAAGTTGTGATATATGGGTGAGGGCATTGCGATTGAAGAGCCTTAAAGTTTCTTCATTACACTTGATAATGTTATAGTTGTCATCGGTTACTATTACACCTATGCTCATGCTGTTTATGATTAGTTCATAGAACTTCTCTTGTTCAACAGCCGACAACTTTTCTTTCTGCAACAAATCGGCAAATTCATTAAAAGCCGTGTTAAGTGAATCGCTGCTTTGGGGCAGGCGGAATGAATAATCATTGTTGCGCAGAGCCTCGATGATTATATTCAGAGTTCTTAAATTTTTGTTTTCTTTTACAATTAATGCGGAAATACCGAATATTACGCAGATAATACCGGCAAGCATGTATGGAATTGAGACTACGGCTGTTCCATAACCTGTAAATGCTGCTCCGGCAAGTGCTGTTAGCAGGTAAAGGATATAAGATATGCAGAGTCGGTTGCTATAATCCATATCGTCTCATTTTATTATAAAGAGTTTGACGTGTAATGCCGAGTTTTGATGCTATCAAAGAAAGGTTGCTACCGTATTTTGCCATAGCTTTTTCTATCATGATGCGTTCCATGCCCTCGATGGTTTCGTCATTGCCTGATGCAACAGTACATCTCCTGATAGGATTGAGATGTAAGGATTCCATGCTTATTTTGTCACCGTCGGAGAGAATTACAGCTTTCTCAATAACATGTTGAAGCTCACGAATGTTTCCGTTCCATTGATAGGATTCGAGAGCCGTTACGGCTTTGTCGTCGATACCGGTTATATGGTTTCTGTTATAGATGACTTTATACCGTTCGACGAACATTAGAGCCAATTGGTAAATGTCACAGCTGCGTTCGTTTAATGACGGCAGGTGAATATGGATTGTATTGAGACGATAAAGCAAATCTTCTCGGAAAGAGCCTTCGGCAACCATGTCTTCTATATTTTTATTGGTTGCACAGATGAGCCTTATGTCAATGTCTATGGGCTTATTTGAACCTACTTTTACTATCTGTCGCTGTTGCAGTGCAGTGAGTAGTTTTGCTTGTTGTGCCAATGTTATATTACCTATTTCATCGAGAAACAAGGTACTCTTATCGGCTTCCTGCATACGTCCTATGCGGTCGCTTTTTGCATCGGTGAAAGACCCTTTTACATGACCGAACATTTCGCTTTCAAACAACGTGTCGCTGATAGAGCCTACATCGACCGTTATCATTTCTTGGCTATGACGCTGTGACAACCTGTGTATTTCACGAGCAAGGACTTCCTTTCCTGTGCCATTCTCTCCGGTAATGAGTATGTTGGCATCGGTGCAAGCTGTCTTTTCCACTATTGCTTTTATACTTTGCATTATTTTGCTTTTGCCCCAGAACATAGGTTGTGCATGGCTTAGGGGTTCTCTCTTTGTGGCAGATAAGCTATGTTTCAAAGCATTGGTCAGTGTTTCGATAAGTTTTGTATTGTCCCAAGGCTTAACTATAAAATCAAAAGCCCCTTGTTTTATACCGTTAACTGCAAGTTGAATATCGGCGTATGCAGTAAACAATACGACCTCAATCTCGGGTTTTAGGCTTTTTATGATACCGAGCCAATACAATCCCTCATTGCCGGAATTGATTCCTGCCGAGAAATTCATATCGAGTAGAACAACATCTATGCGTTCGGCTGTTATGGTCGATTGGATAGCTTGAGGCGTGGACAAAGCTATTATCCTTTCGAAGTGGTTTGCCAGAACCAATCGCAAAGAAGTCAGTACATTCTTGTTGTCATCGACTATTAATAATGTTCCTTGCTGTTTCATATTTCAAAGATATGACAAAAAACGGAAATAAAGCCGAATGAAACAAAAATGAATGTTGCATCAGTGTAAAAATAATTTACATGAGTGTCTAAATTTTTTACACAGTGAAAATAAGTGTGTTTTGTAACGTTTTGAAAAACAATGCTTTGTGAAATTGGCACGCCGTTGGCACATTATAATGCAGAATTAAATAACTTCTTAAAAATTTTAGAAACATGAAAAAGAAAATGATTGTGGCTGCTTATATTGCGGTCTTTATGATTTTAGGTACTTTGGCTATTTCTGCTGCAAATGCCGGTGTTTTTTATCGAACAAGTACTAACACAGATAATGCGTTAAAGGCAAGCAAAGAATTTATTTCGATAAAGAAAAATTTGCCGATGTTTAAGAATATTAGGCTTTTCGGAATATGCCGGGTTGAAATAAAGTATGGTGAGTATTGTCGAATTGAAGTGTCCGGACCGGAAAATTATGTGAATAATATGTCATATAAAGTCAAAGATTATACTTTGAATGTGTCTATGGATGATAACTATGCTTATAGCGTAGATGACAAGAGTAAAGAATTTCCGCATATAGTTATATACATTCCCGAGTTGATAAAAATTGTAAAATGTAATCTTGGTGATGTAAGTGTTTCATCTGATGTACAAATAGAAAATTTATGGGCAATAAATGACTCGATGAGCAATTTGGCTTTGGGTAACATAGATTGTAACTCAGTCGTAATGGATTTAAAAAGCGGTGGAAGTATTAATGCAGGAGATATTAAGGTGAATACAAGTTTTACTTGTAAAAATTCTTCAATGGGGAATTTGATATTGGGAACTGTTTATGCTAACAAATTTTATATGAGTTTGTCAAGTGGCGGCAATATGCAGGTGAAAGACATTGAGGTCAAACAATCGGTAGAATGCAAGAATTCATCAATGGGCAAAATAAAAATGAATAATGTAACATGTTCTAACCTTGAAATTGAATTGTCGAGCGGTGGTGATATAGTGGCAAATGATATTGTGTGTCGAGAGAATGCTCGTTATGAAAACAGCTCTATGGGAGAAATAAAGACTAACACTATAAGATGTGATAATGAATGTGATATATATCTTTCAAGCGGTGGTGATTTTACAGCGTATCAAGTGGTTGCGAACAGACTTAGCTGTACATCCTCTTCTATAGGGGAGATAAAAATTAAAAATGCCGATGTCAAGAAATATTCGCAGAATGCAAAGAATGGAAACGTAAGTATAAACTATTAAAATTTTATTAACTTCTTAAATAACTTAAAGATATGAAACTCAGAAATTTATTATTGATTATGGCAATATTCTTGCCTATGGTATTGAGTGCCGATGTAGTGTTGAAAGGTAAGGTGGTTGCCGATGATAAACCTAAAGTAGTTTTTACATTTACCGTAACACAGGCTGATTCGGTAAAGAAAGTGATAGCCGGGACTGTGGAAGGCGAATTGGCAGTGAATGTGCCATTTCATGGTACTGCCGATGTGAAAATCACATCACTCGGTTATGATCCTTATTCTGCAAGAGTGAATTTGACTGAAGGCACTGAGTGTGATTTGGGAACAGTAAGGTTAGTCAAGAACTCGGTGATGTTAGGGGAAGTGGTTGCCACCGGAAAGAAAGTAAATGTCAGATATGACGGACCTGATTATACGATATCCAATATTCAGGGTACGCATTTGGGGAATGCCGGTTCTCTTATGGATATGCTCACATGGACACCGGGTGTTGTTGTCAATCAGATAGATAAAAGCGTGAATGTTGTGGGAGCAGGCTCTCCGATAATTTATATCAACAACAGAAAAATAATGAATAAGTCGGAACTGGATGTGCTACAATCAACAATGGTAAGCCGAATAGAAATTATTCGTGCGCCGGGTGCCGAATACAATTCTTCTACTGCTGCAGTGATAAAGATATACACATTTAAGCCGTTGAAAGATTATCTTGGAGTAACATTGACTAATACCTCGATGGTAGGACGCAGATACAGTAACATCGCGTGGCTGAATGTAAACACTAAAGCCGGTATTATGTCGGGTAATTTCTCGGTTTCTTATAATGATGGAAGAGACAAGTCTTATGATTGGGAAAAGACGGAAATCAGTCAACAGGATGGTGCTATATTCAAGGCAGATGACAGTAATGTGAAGTTGAATAATTCGCAGTCATGGAATGTTTTTGCAGGAATGAATTTCGATTTGGGCAAGAATAGTGTATTAGGTGTGCAATATTCGGGTAATTACGCAGAACGTAAGTCCGACGTATTCGGATTGAAAACCTATAATGAAGTGAATGAATTTATCAATAAAGAAATCCTTGCCAATAGCAACGGTGACTCAAAAAATCATGTAGCAAGTATAAGCTATGTATGGAATCGCAGTAAAAACTCGGTATTGACAATGGTTGCAGACTATTCAAATAATCCTACCAAGACATTTAAGCGTTCAGAGGAGCTGAACCTTACCGAAGGAGGCGCTTATGTAACCAATATCAACACTGATAAAAAGTATGATATATACACGTTCAACGGTGATTTTTCATTCAGTTTTAATGGAAAGGACAAGGAGAAGTTTGGTCTTGAATTTTATCATGTGAAAAGCAATGCGGGAACTTCGATTGACGATTATATGCAAGGAAGTGTGAGAAAAGATACATGGTATTCTGCTTTTTATACGTTTAAACGCAGCTGGGGCAAATGGAATGTGGAGCTTGGATTGCGCTATGAATATGACCGCATGAACAATGTAGGGCGAGGAGAGCAAAAAGGTATGAGACGTACCTACTCAGATCTGTTGCCTACATTAAGAGGCTCATATAAGTTTAATGATAATGTGAGAATGACGGCTATTTACCGAAGAGTGATAGATCGCCCGGGATTCCAAGAGCTTGACCCTACAGTTTATTATAGCGATTCATTGAATTATTCTACCGGTAATCCTAATTTAAAACCTACTTATACTGATCGCTTTCGCTTGATTCTGAACTGGAAAGCCGTTAATATAGGTGTGCAGTATTGGAGATATAATGATGAGGTGATAAGTGTGTTAAGCCGTAAAGAACCCGGTTCAAACATATATGTATCAAAGCCTGAGAATATAAGTCATAGTGACGCATGGATGCTGAATGTGGATTATTCGCTCAGTGTTAACAGATTCAGCATGTCGCTTGGAGGGGGATTGGTTTTACCTTATATGAAATATCCATATTTGGATAAAATCCACAAGGTGAATACTTTGTATGGCAGTCTAAACGGTAATTTTAATTATATGTTCAATAAATATTTGATTGCACTTGTTCAGGCGCAAGTGAGTTCGCGAGGTGAGTTCGGGATTTCTCAAAGGGGTGCAACTAACAATATAAGCGCAGGGCTGATGTTATCTCTCTTGAATAATGATTTAAAAATAAGGGTAATAGGAACTGACTTGCTGCGTAAGAGTGTAACTCCGTGGACCGAAACACGCTATGGCAATATGTATCAATGGCATAAAAATAGCTATGATACACGCAAGCTGTTAATCAATATAAGTTATACATTTAACAGCCTTAAAACTAAATTCAGGGATAGGGGCGGTAGCAGTAAAGCATACGACAGAACTAATTGATAATAATGGTGTGATAATGTAATTTTTTTATACTATTTTTGTGATATACATTTGATTTATGATAGAACTGAAGAATATTTCCAAAATCTATAAGAGCGACGGAGTGGAAACCGTTGCTCTTATGGATATAAGTCTCACAATCAAAAAAGGTGAATTTGTAGCTGTTATGGGAGCGTCGGGATGTGGAAAGACTACGCTGTTGAATATCTTGGGACTTATAGATACTCCTACTGAAGGACGAATATATTTCGACGGAACAGAAACAACGAGTTGTGGCGAAAACGAAAGAACGAGGTTGAGAAGAGGGCGTGTCGGTTTCGTTTTTCAGAGTTTTAATCTTATCGATGACTTGACGGTAGCCCAAAATGTGGAATTGCCGTTGAAGTATATGGGCATGAAAGTTAATGAACGGCGACAGAAAGTTATAGGTGTTTTGAAAGATTTGAAAATAAGCCATAGGGCAGGGTATTATCCACATCAACTTTCGGGTGGACAACAGCAATTGGTTGCCATTGCGCGCGCCCTTGTGTCGGAGCCGGTCGTTATACTTGCTGATGAGCCAACAGGCAATATCGATTCTTCAATGGGGAAAACGATAATGGAGACACTCAGTTCTATCAATGCAAGGATAGGAACAACAATAGTGATGGCGACGCATAACAAGAGGGATGCTGAGTATGCACATCGAGTGTTGAGTATGAGCGACGGTAATATAATAGCAACAGAAGAATTTGTGTGAGAGATGAAGACCTTTTTATATAGGCTGCGTACACGTTTTAGAGGATACGGCTTACCTCTTACACTGAATATTATCGGAATGGCTATTGCTTTTGTTGCGGCTATTGTGATACTTGTTCAAGTTCGCTTTGACATGACTTACGATATGTTCCACAAAAATGCCGACAGGATATACCGTTTGCATATGATATATCCTACTGAAGTTGCCGACAGTGTGGGACGTACAAGAACTCTTGCTGTTCCCTTTGTAAAAGAACTCTTAAAAGCCGAAGGGGAAACTCTCATAGAAACTGTGTCATACAGCGTATTGAAAGCCGGACACAGGACTTGGCACGGCTCAAAAGCGGATTTTGCTCTTCCTTATTTTCTTGTGGATAGCAGTTTTGTTGACATATTTACATTCGACCTCATTTCCGGCTGTTCTGATGATTTTAATGGGCGTACTGGTGCAGTGCTGATACCGGAAAGCATTGCCGTCAAGCAATTTGGAGATACCGATGTAGTTGGAAAAGTGTTGTCGCAATCTGATTCCGATACTTTAAGGATATGTGGTGTCTATAAGGATTTTCCTTCTAATTCCATGTTGAAAAATTACGTTTATATGCCCCATAGAAATATGAGCGTAGATGAAACTAACTGGAACAGGTGGGTTTATGAAGTGTATATAGAAGTGAAACCGGGTGTTTCCCTAAAGAGACTGACTGATTTTTTAGGCGAGAATCTGGAACGTGTAAAAAATGACTTTGGTGAAATCTCTCCGCTTGATATGAAAGGATGGCAGGTGGAACCGGTTTCGATTCACGACTTGCATTACTTGTCGGAAATTGTGGAGTTTAATGTACCTGTGGTTACTAAAGAAAGCGTAATGTTGTTATTTGTCATCAGTTTGGTAATAGTAATTATAGCCGGTTTTAATTTCGCAAATTTTCAGGTGGCACTTATTCCTCGACGTATAAAGAATATAAATATAAACCGTATTTTGGGAGCCGGACGTAATAGATTGTTATGGGGGATATTGAGTGAGTCGGTTGCCTATGTAATTGTTTCTTGGATAGGAGCATTACTCGTCTTAGTATTGTTTGCTGATGAATGGTTGTTCGGTACGTCAATTGTAAGGGTGAGTTTTGAGGATTCTTTATCGGTTTTAGGATATACGTTTTTAATGGCAATCATAATAGGTGTTTTGATAGGAGCATATCCAGCATTCTATCTTACCCGTGTGCCTGCACAAATTATGCTGAAACGTCATTTGGGCTTGACGCGTAAATCTTTAGCCTTTCAGGATGTACTGCTGTGTTTTCAATTTTTATGCTCTTTGGCGTTAGTTACATGTTCTTACGTTATGTTGCAGCAAAACAGGTATCTTTATGACGGTGGTACGATAGACAAAGAACATTTGGCGTTTGCTTATATGAAAGATACTATACCCGATGCCGCACCGCTTTATGAGAAAATAAACGCAATAGAAGGTGTGAAAGGAACTGCACTGAGCCTAAAAATACTTACGGCTCAGGATGAATTCATGGCGTGGAGTTGGGAGCATGTAGTGATAAATGTAATGCAGGTATCCGAGAATTATCATCAAGTGATGGGTATAGATATGGTTGAGGGCAGGAACTTCTGTGAGAAAGACAGTTATGCCATGATTTTTAATGAGGCTGCAAAACTGAAATATCCCGACTATGTGGCAGTAGGAAAGCGGTTTGGCTCTTGGGGTGAATTTGATGGGTTTGAAATTGTAGGGATATGTAAGGATGTAAACTTCATGTCTTTGCGTAAAGAAATAGCTCCGATGGCATTTATTCTTGCCGGTGAAGATAATCTCACTTGTGTAAACGTAAGGCTTGATGAAGGATTCCGATTTGAAGATGTTAAAGTGAAATTAGAAGAGGCACTGGATGTGGTTGATACCGGTTATAAGCACAATTTTCGAAGTTTTGATGAAATTTATTCGTCTACTTACAGGTATGAGAATCTTATGACGAATCGTATAGCACTATTGGCATTAGTTGCGATATTGATAAGCGTAATGGGGCTATGCGGGCAAGTGTTGATGAATGGTGAATACAGATTGAAAGAATTTGCCGTGAAAAGAGTAATGGGGGCAGGGATATGCAGGATATTGCGAGAACAACTGCAACGGTATCTCTATCTATTGTGTGTGGCGGCAATCTTGGGTGCGCCTGTTTATAAATATTTTGTCGGCAGTCGGTGGTTGGTCGGTTTCTATTATCATATAGATTTTTCTTGGAGTGTATATGTCATTTCAGTGATATTGATAGCATGTACTGTGGTTTTGATTACAATTTTGTTTATGCTGCAATATTTGTATAAAAAACCGGTAGAAATTCTTAAATATGAATAAAACTGCATTTTTATTATGCTTTTATGAAATAATATTTTGAAATGTTTTGTTGAATGAAATAAATATGCTACATTTGTGCATATACTTTCATTGTTGGGAGTGTATATCTACATTTATATTAATAATATTATTTTTACTATGGACTCAAAGAAATTTTTATTGCAGGAAAGAGACATACCGACAGCTTGGTATAATGTAATGGCTGAAATGAAAAATAAGCCAAGACCTATTTTGAATCCTAAGACAAAAGAGCCTATGAAATCGGAAGATTTATATCCGTTGTTTTCTAAGGCTGCATCCGAACAAGAATTGAATGATACCGATACGTGGATAGAAATTCCTGAAGAAGTAAGGGAAATGTATAAAATTTGGCGACCTACGCCACTTGTGAGGGCTTCAGGATTGGAACGAATGCTGGATACGCCGGCTCATATATATTTTAAGAACGAGAGTGTAAGCCCGGTAGGTTCGCATAAGTTGAATTCAGCTATACCTCAGGCTTATTATTGCAAGCGGGAAGGTGTAACAAATATAACAACTGAAACCGGTGCCGGGCAATGGGGTGCGGCATTATCTTTGGCTGCAAAACATTTCGGGCTTGAGTTGGCTGTCTATATGGTTAAAGTTTCATATCATCAGAAACCTTATCGCCGCTCGATAATGCAGACTTACGGAGCTGAGGTTATCGCATCACCGAGTATGTCGACTAAGGCAGGAAGGAAGATTATAACCGAGCATCCCAATTATCAAGGCTCGCTTGGAACGGCAATATCAGAGGCGGTGGAATTGGCTATGTCTACTCCGAATTGTAAATATGCATTAGGCTCGGTGCTTAATCACGTGGCACTGCATCAAACTGTAATAGGACTTGAGGCAGAGAAACAAATGGCAATGGCAGAGGAATATCCGGATATTGTGATAGGTTGTTTCGGTGGCGGCAGTAATTTTTCAGGAATTTCATTTCCGTTTTTACGTCATAATTTCAGTGGTGAACGTAATACGCGCTTTATTGCAGCCGAACCTTCGTCCTGTCCTAAATTGACACGAGGTGTGATGGAATATGATTTCGGGGACGAAGCAGGCTATACGCCGTTGATTCCAATGTACACTCTTGGGCATAATTTCTCGCCTGCAAATATTCATGCCGGTGGATTACGCTATCATGGAGCCGGTGCTGTGGTTAGCCAACTCAAGAAAGACGGGTTGATTGAGGCGGTAGATATACCTCAACTCGAAACCTTTAAGGCGGCTACGGCTTTTGCTCGAGCTGAGGGTATTATACCCGCTCCGGAATCATCGCATGCCATAGCTGCAGCCATAAGAGAAGCGGAGCAAGCCAAACTTGAAGGAAAGTCCAAAGTGATTCTGTTCAATCTCTCGGGACATGGATTGATAGATATGGCTGCTTATGACCAATATTTGATGGGAGACTTGGCTAATTATGAAATACCGGAAAAGGAGATTAAGGATAATATTGAAAGATTAGAGAAAATTATTCGCTAATATATAAG
>X67_European_Roe__coassemble_44_pt1 | contig 27145 bp, 23 predicted proteins | sample X67_European_Roe__metabat2_low_PE_011 | metagenome-assembled genome bin X67_European_Roe
CCCCCCCGAATTGCTAAAATACGTTAACGTCACCCAATTTAGTCCTATTCAGAAAAAATCATATTTTTTATGTACCAACAGACAGATATTTCCTCTCATCTTTCTCATTTTTCATAAGTTCGTTGTATCTTTGCACCCAAATTAATAAAACACTATTTATGACATTTGAAGAATTAGGTGTCCGTGAGGATATATTAAGAGCAATTACAGAATTGGGCTATTCATCACCAATGCCCGTACAAGAAAAAGTTATACCGCATTTATTGAATGAAGACAGCGATGTTGTCGCTCTTGCCCAAACGGGTACGGGAAAAACGGCTGCATTCGGTCTGCCTGTAATACAGCGTATAGACACTTCACTGAAACGTCCGCAGGCTCTCATTCTATCTCCAACCCGAGAGCTGTGTCTGCAAATAGGCAGCGACCTCGCCGACTATTCAAAGTATATCGATGACCTAAAAGTGCTTCCCGTATATGGAGGTTCCAGTATCGAGAGCCAGATACGCACACTGAAACAAGGTGTACAGATAATCGTAGCTACTCCGGGACGACTTATCGACTTGATAAACCGAAAAACGGTAAAACTTGAAAATGTACACACCGTAATCCTCGATGAGGCTGACGAAATGCTAAACATGGGTTTTGTGGACGACATCAACGACATACTAACCAACGTTCCCGATGACCGCAAGATGCTGCTGTTCTCAGCCACTATGCCTGCCGAAATAGCAAAAATAGCCAAGAATTACATGCACAATCCGCAGGAATTTGTGATAGGTACACGCAATGAAGGTGCAGAAAACGTGCGACACATATACTATCTGGTACAAGCTCGCGACAAATATCTCGCACTTAAACGTGTAGCCGACAGCAACCCCAATATATACGGTATCATATTCTGCCGCACAAAACGCGACACACAAGAAATAGCCGACAAACTCATAGAAGACGGATATAACGCTGATTCTCTTCACGGCGACTTGTCACAGGCACAGCGTGACACTGTGATGAAGAAATTCCGTGAAAGGAATTTGCAGCTGCTTGTAGCGACCGATGTGGCTGCACGCGGTCTTGACGTAAACGACCTTACACACGTAATCAATTACGGAATACCCGATGACATAGCCACTTATACACACCGTAGCGGACGCACCGGGCGCGCCGGCAAAACCGGTATCTCTGTTGCTATTATCCATTCTAAGGAAAAAAGCAAAATAAGACTGATTGAAAAACGCATAGGCAAGACATTTGAACATATTGAAGTGCCTAAACCTCAACAAATAATCGAAAAGCAACTTTATAACCTTGCCGATAAAATAGAGAAAGTAAAAGTGGATGAAGAGGAAATCGACAAATATCTGCCGGGGATAAAGAAAAAACTCGACTGGCTCACAGGAGTGGATTTGCTGAAACGTGTCCTATCCCTCGAGTTCAACCGATTGCTTGAATACTACAAGGATGCGCCGGTACTTGACATTCCCGTAACCGAGAAGAAAGGCAAAAACAAGAAAGAAAGCGCACGTGAGCGCAACCGAGAACGTTCGGTAGATGAAAAAGACCGCCGTACAGCCGAAAACGGATATGAAAGGGTGTATGTCAACCTCGGCAAAGCCGATGGTTTCTTTGCACAGAATCTTATAGAGATGATTAACCAAAATACCCGGGGCGGAGCAAGAATAAACATCGGACGTATCGACCTGCTCAGCAACTATTCGCTATTCGACGTGAAGAAAGGCGATGCACATAGGGTGATAAGTGCGATTAAAAACGGAGATTTTTTCGGTAAGCGGGTATATGCCGAAGTTGCCGACCAAGACAAGGACTACAAAACCGAAGGCAAAGGCAAAAAGCGTTCAGGCGCACGCAGCGAAATCAAAGAGGCTCACCGAGACGAAAAACGCCGCGGAAGTCGCACACGATTTGAAGACATCGATACAACCATGCCAAGCCGAAAAAAGAAAGAACGCAAAGAGAAGAAAGGCAAAGAAAAAACCAAGAACAAGGGTGAAGTAACGCATAACGGCAATTTCGACCTGTTCATCAACAAAAAAAAGAACAAATAATAGACGCATTACGTTCCACTTTCAGAGAAATTACAATACGATGGACAAAATTCGTTTCATATTAATAATTTGTCTTTTATCAAGTGCGGTCTTCTTAACGGAAGCCCGCACGATAAAGGACTTTTTTATCAGCGAACCCGGTAATGTGCTACCACTGATTTCACAACGCACAAGAATGGACATGATAGACTATTTCAATGCCGGACGTATGGCTGATGTTAAGAACAACCTCGGGAAAAGTTCCCGATTCAACAAGGTAACTGACGACTATATGTCGATACGTGTCTCCGGCAGCAGTACAGTAGAAATGCTGCTCATGCCGATTTCCAAGAAAGACACCGTGATTATAACCATCACCACCGTGGAATTACCGGCAAAGGACAGTCGGGTTGCAGTTTACGACACTGAGTGGAACCCAGTCGAGACAAAGCGATACTTCAAGCCGGCTACGATGAAAAATTTCGTATTCATCCCTAAAGGCGATAAGACAAAAAAGGAAACCGTGCTTGCAGCAATCGATTTCCCCATAATATCATATACCATCAATGCAGACAGCCGCACCATTGTGGCTCGTCACGGACTGGAGCAATACATGAGCGAAGAAGATTTCAAGAAAATAAAGCCCTACCTCCGCGACTCCATCCCCTACACACGTAAACGACATACATTCACACCTCGAAATTAAGAAACTGTTTTAAATTTTCTTAAAATTGTTATTCCGACTTTACTTGGGATATATTTCGGATTCTACAGTTCGGTGAGGATTTTTTTCAATTCTTCATCGGTGGCAAGGAGTTTGGCTTTACATAGTTTCAGTAACTCCAACGAACGGGTGGTGTATGCCGACAGATTGTCGATACTGCAATTTTCTCCTTGCATTTCACGCACGATTTTTTCTAATTCGGCAATGGCTTGCGAATAAGTCATTTTTGTTTCTTTTTCTTCCATATTGTTTATTTTTATTTTGTTAATCTACTCCACTACCGATGTCACATTTCCATCGGCAAACATTGTCGTCAATCGGTCTCCCGGTTTTATCATTTCACCCGAAATCAAGGTTTTTCCATCTTTCAGCGTCAAGGAATAACCACGTTTAAGGGTATTTTGCGGTGAGAGCAGTCTGATTTTTTCCTCCATAGCCGTAAGTGACAATCGTTCTCTCACAATACGCTGTTCGCCGGCTTGTTTCATAGACCGGAACAAAAAACCAAGTTGTGTCCTTGAAGCGGCTATGTGGTTTCTCACACTCACCGGTATCGACTGAGCATAATGATTCAGACGCATATAGGCATTATCCATTTTATTATGCGCCACTATGGGTATAGTGCTGCCATAATATGCGAGCTGCTCATTGGCATGCGCCACATAGTTACGCACCGATGACACAATTATATTGGATATTTCATTGATGCGCCCCAACGCCGTTTCACCTCTTGAAATAAGCCATTCGGCAGCTGCCGTAGGAGTTTTCACACGCATTGCCGCCACCTCGTCGAGTACTGTCACATCACGTTCATGTCCTATTCCCACTATCACAGGCAACGGAAACTGAGCGATATTGGCAGCCAATTCATAATTATCAAAACAATGCAATTCGGATGTAGCCCCACCGCCGCGAATCAGTACAACACAATCAAACAACCCGATATTGTCATTTATCCGATTCAACGCCGATATAACAGACGGCACTGTGCGTTCACCCTGCATGACAGCCGGGAAAAGGCATGTATAGAATTTCAATCCAAGCGGATTGTTTTCCAACTGGTTCATAAAATCACCATATCCGGCTGCACCTTCAGCCGAAACAACGGCTATACGTTGCGGCACTTCAGCCCACGGCAATTCCTTATTCATATCGATAATACCCTCCTGCGTGAGCCTGCGTATAATTTCTTTTCGTTTCAACGCCATTCCACCCAATGTATAGTCGGGATTTATAGCGGAAACCACCAATGACATACCGTATTGTTCATGATAATTGGCTGTCACCTCAACCATCAACTTGATACCGCTTGCAAACGGCATACCTGTCACCGTTTCAAACTCATACCTCAACCTCGCAAAGACATTAGCCCAAATCACAGCCCGGCTCTTTGCAAGAATGCGGGTGTTACTTTCATCCTTTTGTACCAGTTCCATATAGCAATGCCCCCCGCGTACCGCCACATCGCTAAGTTCTGCCACAACCCAGCATCGCTGCACATCGGGCGATGCAAGCAGTCTTTTTATCCGTGCATTAAATTCCAGCAACGAGATAGATTTAATATTATCGGTCATATTCATTTCACCGGTTCAATTTGTTGTTCAAAGGGATACCACAGATAACCTTCAATATTGTCAAAACCGGTCATAGCCAAGGTATCCATATATTCTTTCACTTGCTTGTGATGTGCCATACTATGCACTTCGCCGAATTTATAATCAATCACGATAGTACGTCCATCGGGAGTGACGATGAACCTGTCGGGGCGATGTTTCTTGAACATACGCACCAAACTGCGCTCGTTATACACCTTGTTGCCGGGGGCAAACCACTCTTGTACACGCATATCATCAAGTGCATCTTTCACCACACGACAATCATCCTCATAACAATTTGAAGGTATTGCTCCCTTAACCTTGAAATAACGCAAAGCATTCTCGGCATCCTCCTTATGCCTTATGCGCTTGAACACATTATGCAAACGTATTCCGCGTCTGCGTTGCTCATCACCGAACAAGTCGGGTACAGTGTATTCTATCTTGACATTCTCCACCTTATATAACGGCATTTTAAGCAAAGAACTTCCTTCGTTCTTCGTTTTTCCGCCAACATAGCCTTTAGTTCCGGATATATACACATCCTCTTCATTCTCAAGCAATTCAGCCAGCAAACAATTCATCTTTGTAGGAGCACCATCCTTAGACTTCTTTGCGGGTGTAAATATATACAATTCATCTACCGCACGCGTAAAGCCCACATAAGTTTTATTCAAGGAATCTATGATGCGTTCTTTCATCTTATCCGCATAGAACTCCGATAAACCTGAATGCTCCAAATCCATAGCAGCATTAGGCATCAAGGGAATCACAGGAGGTAACAATTCTTGTGGCAATCCCGTAAAAAGCCCGCTATCGACAGCCGTTTCCTTAGGAATCCACATCACTTCTTCTTTTCCCGCCAAATCCCAGTCACACATAGGTAAAATAACACATTTAAACTCCAGACCTTTCGATTTATGCACGGTAAGCACATTTATTGCATTCTGCCCATCGGGTGAATTTATAGAAGTATTGCAGCCACCCCTATCCCACCAGCGTAAAAATTCATGGATAGTAGGATTTTGCCGATTGGAGAAGTCAACTACACTATCCTGAAACGCTTGAATAAAAGCATTCTCATGCACAAGTTCCTCTTTAGATATGTTTTGAGCTATAATATGCTCGGTGATAGAAACTATATTGAATGATTCCGTATTATCCGGCAACAATGCTGAAAGAGATGCCGTTTCCCGCTCCGTTTCCTGCAACGATGCAGCCAAACTCATTTCCAGTGCTTCCCCGGGTTCAAGCCCCTGCTTAAACATGAGGGATTCATAGCTGCGCAAAGCCCTGTAAAGCCGTCCTTCATTATCATTGTTTGTACCATTCCCGCTTTCTGTGGCAAAGAGTTTTGTATCAAGATACCTCAGATTGCTCACCACAAGACGCACCGCAGGAGAATTTTTCAGCATAAGCGATTCATTAGAGATGACATTTATTGCATCTTCGTTGTCATCTTTTTCCATATTGTAATCCAAAATACGCTTAATGACATCCGCTCCTTGAGCGTTTGTCGACACTAACACAGCGATATCGCTATACTTATATCCCCGGGAAACAATTTCCTTAATCACTCCCGGCAGTCTGTCAAGCACGACATCCTTGAATTTACTTTTTTCACCTGTTTCACCGACGGTACTTTCATCAATAAATCTCACCTCAACATATCCATCGTTAGCATAATTCTTGCCGGCGGGCAAATCCTGTACCACATTGGCATACTCCTCTTTTGCCCCCAGCATAGCGGCAATCATGGTAAAAAAGGAATTGTTAAATTCCACAACTCTTGGTGTACTGCGCCAATTAATACTTCTTCCCGTATCGCTTTGCCTCACGGTAAAATGTCGTCCCACCTCAGTACGCAATAAAGAGGAATCGGCGTTCCTGAAACGATAAATACATTGTTTCTCATCACCTATTATCAAGTTATCGCTGCCCTCGGCACAGCTATTGAACAATAATGGTTTCATATTATCCCATTGCGCACGAGAAGTATCTTGAAATTCGTCTATCAAGAAATGGCTCAACCAGATTCCTACACGCTCATAAACAAACGGAGTATCTTCATTATTAATTATTTTATGCAGCAATTCATTAGTGTCGGCAAGCAAGATAAGATCATTTTCCTTACGGAATTTCGACAAATAACGACTTATCTCACTCAATAACCCAAGCATAAACACATTGCGGTGCATTTCCTTGTATATAAGAAATCGGCTGTTACATTCCGCAATTAAACAGATACATCGTTTTATGGAAGTTATCGTGTTTTCACTTAACGGGTTCTTCTTGGTTCGGTCTTTCTTGAACCATTTATCGCTTTTATCAACACTACCGCTTATTTTCGCAGTATTTTCCGTCCCCAACCCGCAATCGATATTATCTCGTGAGATTTTCAACACCCACATCAAACCGCCATTTCTGTTTAAATCAGCCTCGTCCAAGCCGTCATTTGCACTCAATCGTAAAACATTTTCAGCCGCCTCCACTGCATCCTGTTTCATTTTTTGCATGCAGTCATACAGATAAGATTTGAAATGAGCAATCCTATCAACGCCTCCATCATCGTCATAACCGAGATAGTTAACAATATCATCTATGCGCAGCCTTAGTTCCTCTTTTGTAAGGCATGATGCAAAATCACTGAATGAAAAACCTCCGCCATACTTGTTTTTTGTCAATTCAGAAGATTCTGATTCCAAAAATATGTTCCAAGACTTACTATTTGCAACTTCCCCCCTCACAAACTCCCTAATCCGCGATTTGGCTCTGCGTACACGTTTAGCCTCTGTGCTTCCCGGTGAAATGCCCCTTTCGTGAGCAAGTCCAGAAAGGAAATCATTTACACCCACTTTTATGGCATAGTCATCATCAAGCTCTATATCATAATTGTAAGACATTTTTAGTTCCTTGGCAAACGTGCGTAGTATCATCTGAAAAAAAGAATCGATGGTACTGACATTGAAATTAGTGTAATCAAACAGCAGATCGTTTAATGCCCGGAAAGCAGCACGTTTCACATCATCACCCGCAATGCCAAACTCTCTGCACAAATCTTTCATATACGGGCTATCGATTCCCGGAACTTTCCCTGCCAAAACCGAGAGTTCCTTTATTATACGTTCCTTCATTTCACCGGTTGCCTTATTGGTAAAAGTCACTGCAAGGATGTGCCTGTGGCGTTCACGGTCATTCCCGTCAGCCAAGACATAACGCCCCTTGCGTTTCGTTCCTAATAAGAGCTTTATATATTCATAAGTCAACCGATAGGTCTTTCCCGACCCTGCCGATGCCTTTATCACATTTATCATTATACTGCCATCTAAAATTTATTCAAAAATAACTCATTATTTCCAAAAGCCAAAAAAAATACCTATTTTAGCACACAAATAATAATATGTCATTTTGCAGCTATGCCTATCCCAAACGCAACCATACTGATTATAAACGTTATAAGCATATTATTCCTGCTGGGATTGTCGGCATTGTTGCTGTTTACACGTAAACACACTAAGGCAGACATCCCATTAGCCGTAACGGTAATAACCACAACAATACCAATCTACGTTTACAATATCTTTTTCACATGCGGATGGTACATCCTTTCGTTATGGATAGCTCCGTTTGCATATACATCAGGCATCGCATTCCTACCTGCACTATGGCTCTTTGTTCATCGATATTTTAATTCCGGAGAGAAATTAAAAAAAATAAGGCTGATTCATTTTCTCCCGGCAGTGGCATGTTTCCTTATTTATACAATATACATATTATTGCTATCTTTCCCGGAAAGGCTCAATTTCTTACTTTACAAAAGTACATACATGAGCCGTTGGATAGAAATGATTAACATTTCTGCAATAGCAGTTCAAGCTATCATCTATTTTTCCATTATACTCATTTATATGTCAAGAGTGAAGGCTTTCATAGGAAAACATTACACCGAGACTGAATGGGCAAGAAATATGTGGATTCCTAAGACGCTATACTTTATAGCCGCAGGATACACAACACTTATAATATGTCACCATATATGGAAAAACGACAACACATGGTTACTGAATGCATTGGACGTGATTGCTATGCTGTACTTCACTTACAGCATACTGAAATCTTCGCAAGACAAACAAACATCAAGCAACAACCCTATAGCAGAAATTCAATTTGACAGCAGGATAGAAGAAGTCCCGGTTATAGACAACGATAAAAGCGTGAAATACGCCGGTATTATAGATGAATACCTTAAATCATCCAAGATTTACCTTAATCCGGTTCTCACCTTAAAGGATGTATCCGACTCTACCGGAATATCATGCAACGATATATCACAAGCCATACAAAAAGCGTATGGCAGCAGTTTCTTTGATTATATCAATAAGCTTAGAATAGACCGGGCTATAAGAACGCTGAATAACGATACCACTCATGAACAAAACATTGACACCATAACATTTCAAAGCGGATTCAGTTCCAGAAGTGCGTTCCACACGGCATTCAAGAAAAATATAGGAAAAACTCCCGCCCAATATCTTGAAGAAACGGGAAACAAGACAGTACTATGAACTTTTTTGTATAACAACCGATAAGATAGGGAGATAAGGTATTCAAACAGGCTCTAAACCATTTCGATTTAAAACCTTTTTTTTTAATATCAAAGTAATTATATAATACGAGCTTTATATCCTTTAGATTTTAAGAAAGCAAGTATTTTTTCCCTGAAATCACCTTGTATCAATATTTCTCCACCGCGAGCAGAACCTCCTACACCACAATGCTGTTTCAAATCCTTAGCCAAAGCCTTCAAGGCATCATCGCTACCCCCGAAATTCACTATCAGTGTAACTTTTTTACCGTTTCTATTACGTTTATCAAGCATAATATCAAGGCGTTGTTTATATGCATCAGGTTCTTCTACTGATTGTTCCTCTACCGGAGAGTTAACTACAGTGTCCGGATCAATATTAAAAGCCAGCCCCAATTTCTCTTTCCAATCCATATCTTACATTGTTTTATCCCGCACAAAGTTACAATAAAGAATCGATTTTCACATTCAGCCAAGTCGTGAGTTTTACTTGCCTAACGGTAAAAACACCATAATTTTATGATTATTGGCACAACAAACCACCGATTTCAAATTTAAATGTCTATTTTTGTAATAAAAAAGAAATTCTAATGGCAAAAGCAAAACCTTTCATTAAATGGGTAGGCGGAAAAGGTCAACTCATCGAACAACTCGAAGCATTGCTTCCAGCTGACTTTACAGAAAGGGAAAATGTCACTTACATTGAGCCTTTTGTTGGCGGAGGGGCTATGCTCTTCTATATGTTACAGACGTATCCAAATATTAAGTCAGCCGTTATAAATGACATCAATCCTGATTTGACATTATGCTATCAGGTAGTGAGGGATAATCCAACGGAATTAATAAAGTCTCTTAATGCTATTCAATCTGATTATTATGCACTTCAAACAGAGGAAGAGCGTAAAGCGTTTTTCCTTCAACAGCGTGAACGATTCAATTCTAAATCATTAGATAAAATAGATAATACTACATTATTCTTTTTTCTCAATAGGACGTGTTTCAACGGACTCTATAGAGTAAATAAAGCCGGTAAATTTAATGTCCCTTTCGGAAAATATGCCACTCCTACTATTTGTGATTCTACAACAATTTATGCAGACAGCAAACTATTACAAAAGGTTGATATTATGACTGGGGATTTTGAGCAAACTTTCTCGAAAATCGAAGGGAACACTTTCTTCTATTTCGATCCTCCTTACCGACCTTTAAGTAGCACCTCAAGTTTCAATAATTACACCAAAGAAGAATTCAATGACAATGCCCAAATTCGTCTGAAATTATTTTGCGATCGACTGAATGAAGTTGGCGTGGATTTTATGCTTAGCAATTCTGATTGTTTGGGCAAAGATGGTACAGATCGTTTCTTTGATGACTTATTCATTAATTATAGTATAGAAAGAGTATGGGCATCAAGAAATGTAAATGCCACCGCTTCGAAAAGAGGCAAGCTCTCAGAACTTCTCATTAGAAATTATCGATTTGAATCTAACCACAATAAACAATTTGCGATATGATTAGCAGCAAAGTAATAGAATTCATGTGTCCGTTATTTAATATCATAAGTAAATCAAAAGGTAAAACGATAGGACAAATTAAAGATGAATTGAATATCGAACGCCACAAAATGGTAAAAGGAGCATCCGGACTAATAATCGAGAACCTTCTTGGTATTGAGAATAATAATAGAGATGAAGCAGATATTCCAGAAATAGGATGCGAAATAAAAATACTTCCGCTGCAAAAGAATAAACATGGGGAAATAAAAGCCAAGGAACCAACAGCTATCCAAATGATTAATTATATTGAAGTCGCTAAAGAAACTTGGGAAACGGCAAAATTAAGGGGTAAAATCGCTCTTACATTTTGGGTGGTTTATTTGGCTAAGAAAGATGGAAAATCACTTAACCAAAACGATTATGTAATTGTTGATTACTTTTTAGACCACCCCAACGATGCCCATAATAGTATTTTTAGAAAAGATTGGGAAGATATTCAGGAATTTATAAAGACAGGTCGAGCAGATTTATTATCTTGTAGTATGGGGAAATTTCTTGAGCCTAAAACTAAGGGGGCTAATAATCAAGATAAAACAGATGCTCCTGATGGTAAAGGTGGGCTGATAAAAGTAAGAAGACGAGCTTTCTATTATAAAAAGAACTATACCAATACAGCAATTATTCCAAATCTTGATTTATCTTCAATAACTGAGAATGATTAAACCATATTATAAATCTCCCGATCGCACCTTTACGTTGCTTCACGGCGATTGTTTCAAATTGCTACGTGAATTTGATTTCAAATTCAGTTGCATTTTTGCTGACCCACCTTACTTCCTCTCAAATGGAGGAATAAGCGTGCAGTCTGGAAAGATTGTGAGCGTGGACAAAGGAGAATGGGATAAGGGAAAGAGCCAACAAGAAATGATGGAATTCAACATGGAATGGCTCGGTCTTTGTCGCGATAAACTAAAGGATAATGGCACTATTTGGATTTCTGGCACTTATCATAACATCTTTTCAGTCGCCAATTGTTTGACTGAATTGGGATATAAGATTCTGAATGTGGTGACATGGGCAAAGACCAATCCACCGCCTAATATCTCTTGCCGCTATTTCACATATAGCACCGAATTTATAATCTGGGCACGTAAGAGCAAAAAGAAACCGCACTACTTCAATTACGACCTGATGAAGCAGATAAATGGCGACAAGCAAATGACGGATGTTTGGCACTTGCCGGCTATTGCCCGATGGGAAAAAGCGTGCGGAAAACATCCGACTCAAAAACCACTTGCTTTGTTAGCTAGAATCATAATGGCATCTACTAAACCTGGCGAGTGGGTGTTCGACCCTTTTTGTGGTAGCTCGACAACCGGTATAGCAGCTAATTTATTGGAAAGAAGATATTTGGGCATTGATAATGAATTGCAATTCTTAGAAATGAGTAAACAACGGCGATTAGAGATTGAAGATGAAGCTATTTTTATGAAATATACGAATAAAATAAAAGATTTGCAGTTGCTGAATGAAAATTCAGTCAAAATGGTTTATGATAAAGTAGAAAACTTCTATGACAATTTACCATTTTAAAGATATACTACAACTGAATTGGACTATATTATAAAAATTAAGCAAACCTGCTTTTTATTACCTTTGTGTTTATAGTTGTAAATTGAATACACTTTAAAAGAATTTTAATTGGGACAGGACTCAAGTATTTTTTGAAAAAAGTATAACAAAAAATGTTAACCTGCTAAACTATTCAACAATTATGCAATATCTTTGTATCAAGATATTTTAGATAAAATTATATACACAAAATAAATTATTTTTAATACTGAAAATGAGCAAAAAAATTCTTATCTCAATGTCGCTATGCGCTACCCTGCTATTAGGTACAGGCTGTAGCAAGCAACTTACTCAATTGTCAAGCGACAATTTCAACGTGAATCCGTCTCCACTTGAAGTAGAAGGAAGTCAAGTGCCTGCAACCATCACAGGACAAATCCCTGCAAAGTATTTCCAGAAGAATGCTGAGGTAACAATTACTCCTTATCTTGTATACGGAGACAAGGAAAAAGCCGGAAACGCACTTGTTCTTCAAGGTGAAAAAGTAAGAGGAAACCATCAAGTGGTTCCTTATGAAACCGGTGCTACAGTAGCTCTTCCGGTAAGCTATGAATATGAGCCTGAAATGATGAAAAGTAACTTATGGCTTGACTTTAACGTAAAACAAGGTAACAAAACATACGTTCTTCCGCGTGTTAAGGTAGCTGAGGGTGTGCTTGCCACTGCTACACTTGCGACTGCGGCAACCGTAACTCCTGCCATAGCTACCGACAATTTCCAAAGAATCATCAACGAGAAAGTCGAAGCAGACATCATGTTCCTTATCAACCAAACCAATGTACGTGCCGACCAAATCAACACGGCTGCCATGAAAGAATTTAATGGTGCGGTAAAAGAGGCAAATGACGATGCACGCCGTGAAATAAAGGAAATCAATATCTCATCTTACGCATCTCCCGAAGGTGGTGTAAAACTTAACACACGCATTGCAGAAGGACGTGAGCAGAACACTAAAAAATATCTTGACAAAACCTTGAAGGAAAACAGCGTTGAAGAATTCGGCGAACTTACATCCGATTTTACTGCTCAAGATTGGGAAGGCTTCCAACGATTGGTTGCAGAAAGCAACATACAGGACAAAGAACTTATCCTAAGCGTACTTTCAATGTATAAAGACCCGGAAGAACGCGAACGCGAAATACGTAACCTTTCTTCCGTATTCGATCAATTGGCACAACAGGTACTGCCTCAATTGCGTTACTCTCGCCTTTCTGCCACTATCGAGGTTATCGGCAAAAGTGACAAAGAGATTCAAGAAGCATACGCAAATGATCCTAAGAGCCTAAGCGTGGAAGAACTTCTATATGCTGCAACTCTTACCGATGACAACAGCAAAAAGGCTGAAATCTATTCGACTGCAGCAGAAATTTATCCGAATGACTACCGCACATTCAACAACCTTGGTATGTGCCAATTTGCCGATGGTGACTATGATGCAGCAGAACGCAATTTCAACAAGGCTGCCAAGTTAAATCCTGAAAGCAAAGAAGTGCAAATGAATCAAGGTTTGATCAGTCTTCTTGACAAAGATTACGATACTGCCAACGAAAAATTCGGAAACGCTGCCGGCGTAAAAGAACTTAATGACGCTCTTGGCGTATACTACATCAATCAGGGTGACCTAAATGCGGCTAAAAGCACAATGGGTAATTCAGCATCTAACAATGCGGCTCTTGCACAAATCCTAACAAAGGACTACAATGCTGCTAAAAACACACTCGTTTCTATCGAGAAACCGGATGCTACCACTTACTATTTGATGGCTGTTCTTGGCGCACGCACCAATAATGAGCAAATGGTTACATCTAATCTTCGTCAAGCCGTAAAACTTGATAAAGAGCTTGCTAAACGTGCGTTGAACGACAAAGAATTCTCAAAATTCAATTTATCAAACGTACTATAATAACCCCTTTACGATAAAAACCAATAAGAGACTGTGTTTTTCGGCACAGTCTCTTATTGGTTTTAAGAATCTTTTTAAATTTTATTTCGAGATTATTTAAGGAATATTTTAGAATGGATTTTTTCGTCAAATTGCACAGATAATAGCGACCTATTTCCTTTATCCTATAAGAATTCGTTCTGTATCAACGGCTATTCTACGCCAGTCAAACTCATCCAAATCATAAGTCTTATACTCTTGAAGTGCATTCCACTTTTTCTTTATAGCGTTAGCCATTGTTAACGAGTCACCAACAGGTACATAGTCTTCATTCGGCAACTTAATAAGATGCGTTGCAGGTATATCTGTAACTACAAGCGGTAATCCGTAGCCCATAGCCTCAAGCAAAACCAACGGGAAACCTTCATTAAACGATGACAGCACAAACAGCCGTGCATGTGAATACAATTGGCGCAAGTCCTCTCCGGCTGTATATCCGGTAAATATCACCTTGCCGTGAACATCAAGGGATTTTAACTGCTCATAATACGCCTTATCATGATCACTGGCTCCGGCTATAACAAGATGTTCTACATCAGGACACATCGATATTGCCTTAACAAGTACGTCAAAGCCTTTTTCAGGCGTTATTCTTCCTACGGCAAGTACATATCGCCCACTAATCAAGCCATACTTGTCAAGAAAACTTACCGAACTGCTACGTTCCACTCGTTTCATACCATTAGGCATATAATGCATTCCGCCCTTGCAAACAGAATTGAGTTTCTCCAGTTGGTATTTATTTACAAATATCACTTCGTCGGCAAAATTAAGCGACAACCATTCACTGAATTTCAGAATATGCTTTGCAACTACGCCCCATTTATTATGCTCATAATTCGGGCTGTGGTAAGTCATACACACCCTAAGTCCAAACATCTTCAGCAATGGTGTAAACATTCCCGGACCGATATTATGAATATGTACCACATCGGGACGATGAGCTATCACATGACAACAGCTCAAAAACGTGTGCAACACTGCCTCCAGCCCCTTTATTCTCGTAGAAGGTAAATCTTTAAATGATATTCTATCGTACTTATATGCCGAAAGCTCCGTAAGGTATGGCTTTCTGCGGTACACCCGTATCTTTACATTTTCACTGAAATTCGGGTACAAGTTCTCGCAATGCACCTCTACACCCCCTTGTACCCCCGGGAATCCGCGCAAGCCTATTACCGCAATCCTCTTCATTGATATAACTTCTCTAATAATGAGATATGATGTTCCGATGAAAATCTACACAAAGCAGCTTTTGCTATTTCCTCATTATTAAATTTTTTCTCAAAAGTCATTCTTATTACGGCTGCCAATTGTTCTGAATTACCCGATTCGTATACATATCCCCACCGTTCTTCTATCAATTCCGGTATTCCTCCTATATTAGCACCGACAACAGGCGTACCTGCACACAAAGATTCGATTACACTCAACGGATTATTTTCATAACATTCCGATGGAGCAACAGTAAAATGCGATTTAGCTAATAATTCGCTTACTTGTTGAGCACTTTGTCTTCCCAAAAAGACTATTTGTTGGCATCCGGCATATTTATACTTTAATTCATCTGCCAATGGACCATCGCCTGCAACATACAATTTATAAGGAAGACGACTTGCCACATCTAACAGAGTCTTTACCCCTTTTTCTTGAGACAAACGCCCTACATATACATATATATCCTCTCGAAGCTGTTGTTTGCCCCCTTTTAAAATCTCACATTTTACAGGATCAATAAAATTACATATTACATGCAACTTGGACTTATCAAATCCTCCTTGTTCCATTTTTTTCGCCATAAATGAACTTGGACATACAAAAGCATCAACATATCGCTGAATCCAGTCCCTACTCCACCTCTTTGCCTCAATATAAGCCAAAGCACTCGCAGCAAGACTACCTTTCATGCAGCGATTTTTTATCACGTTGATTTTATCTTTAAAGCATAATTCACAAGGCTTATTATCCCTCAAACATGCGTATGACGGGCAAAGCAATTTATAATCATGCAAAGTCCATACCACGCGACAACCAAAATCCTTAGCCACCTTTACAATAGCAGGAGACAAATAGGAATGAATATTATGAAAATGCACTATATCTGGCTTAAATTCATTCAAAGCCTTTAAAAAATCAGTTTTAACATTCCCTCTTCCCAATGTTCTACCTGCAAATCTTATTTTTTCAACAACACCGGTATTAAAGGAAACATTTGAAGCTACATAACACTCCTCATTTTTAAAATTTTCTTTGAAATCCATAGTAAACACAGCAACAGAATACCCCATCTCACGCAAGGCTTGACACATTGCTATGGCTACGACTTCAGCGCCACCTCTATTATAAAAGAACTTATTTACTACTAAAACTCTTTTGTTCATAACAAATCAACTAAGTTTCTTATTTTTTTCCATAAGTTTCTGTCCAATTATAACAGATGATAGTACACTCAATATAAATGCTAAAGCAAATGAAACACCCAAAATAATATAGATTTTATTCTTATATGATTTTATCGCTGAATATGCAGGTTCAAAAATAAAGCCCAGTTCCTGCGTATTATTCAATTTCAACATCGCACTTTCACGTTTTTCAAGCAAGAACATATACAATGCATTTTTCAATTCCTTATCTCGCATTAAGTCCACATATTCTTGTTCATATTTTGGTAAAGTACTTAGTCTTCCTTTATATTTAGCATTTTCTCTATTTACACTTTCATATTTAATCTGAAGATTATCTAACGTTCTATCCACATTTTCAATTGTAGTTTCACGCAAAGCATCTATTTGCTCGGTTAAACTTCTTAATACAATATTATCAGATTTAGCAGATTTAGCTATTTCCAAACGTTTTAAGATTAATTCATTATAATTACTAATTACTGTAACGGCACCCCCATCACCCAAAGTTTCTGCCATTGGTATCAATGAATATTTTTTCTCCGGATTATTCAATTGTTTCAAAATATCCTCCAACATCGTTTTTTGAATATTCATTGCTATTATTTCTTCATCAGTAGCCTTATCCTGTCGTATAAGCATAGACACCTCCGCACCTACATCAACCAAATTATTACCACTCTTAAATTCTGCGACTTTATCTTCAGCCATAGCCAATTCATTCCCCAATAACGAAATACGTTCATCTAAGAATGCCACTTCTGCCATAGCAGTCTCATTTCTACGTCCTTTTCTTCGTTCATTATATGACGACATCAACATATTTAATATATCCCTGCCACGCTCTTTACTCGCATCTAAGATGGTAAATTCCACAACATCAGCTTTCTTAGTTCTAAGGTCAACATTTAATACCTTTTCATTTAACCCTGAAGCCACAATATCATCACCTGAGACAATAACATCAATCGTTTTATCAATTTCCTTTTGAAAAGTATCAGACTTTAGAATTTGAAAAATTCCGTATGGTGTTTCAAATGAACAAGGTAATATAGCATCATTTTTTGAAGCAAGCGTTTTACCCCAAAAACCTTTAGATGCAGTAATATCCACTTTGCCCCCTTTTATATCTAATCTTATTTTGAACGAAGTTTGAAGCGTATCAAAAAGTTGATTGGGAGCTTCCACTAATACAGGAGATGTCTTATACAACAATTCCTTCTTCAACCCTTTCCGTTCAATGTATGTACGATTCAATCCCAATCTTGAAGAAGCCGTTTTCTTTACTGCATGCGATTTCACTATTACTATTTCATTATCTACTGATGAACTTCCAAATCCACCAATAGAAAAAGTTCGCATTAGCGATGCCATCCCGCCCATAGAACGTGTGCTTTTATCACTATCATCCTCTATAAGCATCATGGAATAAGACTCATACTGAGGCATTTTTATCACACAGTACACTATAGCCAATCCTAATATAATTATAAAAGAAAAGAGACCCCAAATCCAACCTCTTTTTATCGCATTTATATATTTTCTCAAATCTATCTTATCATTTTCCATATCTATACTTTTTATTTTTTTATAAAATCTAACGCTTTTTTATCTTTATAATCACCTTGTCTTATTTCTCTCAATTCTATTTTGGGCATATTTTTAAATTGAGATAACAAGTAACCCAATATCATCATGCACATAGCACCTGCCGGTTGATTAAATGTTGTAGCTGCAATTCCTTCTATCATTAGAACAACAATTGACATTATTCCTACTGAATACAGCAATTTACCTTGCTTATATAATAAAAGGCCTAACCTCTTATATATCCAAACAAAAAAAGCGATATATAAAATAATACCAATAATACCAAATTGCGCCAAACTCGGATAATACGCATCACATATAAAAGCATCATAATCAGGAGAAAGTCCCCAAACTATATCTAAACCTATAGCAGAATATGCTTCTGAATAATTTACAGCAGAAGATGATGCATTGGTCGCAAAAGAAGCCAACCCACTCCCTAATAACGGATGCATTATCAACAATGCAATCATCCCACCATACAACATAGGTCTTGCCATTTGCATCAATAGGTCTTCACTCATTATAGCGTCTGAACCTGCTGTAATAAAATAAAACTCTATTTTATTCCAAGATACTATTAATACCAAAATTACAGCCGCCACAAAAGTACATATATGTTTCGGTTTAATTTTTTTGGAAAAGCCCGGAATATAAACAAATAGCATGTACAATGCCATCACATATTCTCCATAAAATTTTGAACGCGTACAAAAAAGCCCTATCGTTAATATTAGAACTGCTACAATCAGATTCTTTTGAGAGATATTCCCATTCTCTTCGGTAGAAGCAATCAAATACACCATAAACGTTAACACTGACACTAATCCCAAATATGTTACATGTGAGAAAACCGTCTCCACCTGCCCTGTTATTATACATAAAATTGAAACAAAAGCATTTAACAAACAAATCTTTCGAAGTGTTCTTCTAACAAAAGTATTTAAATGTGGAACAACAGCATAACTCACATAAAAATAACAAAACGGTTTCATTTGAGTTATATAATCATGTGCTATTGCAATAGGTGTATTATATGAAAGAAATATCATGGAATATATTGCATAGAAAGCCATTATAAATGCAACAACCCATAACATAGCGTATTTCTTAATTTTTTTATTCACAAATACATCCAAGCCAACAAGACACATCATTATAACGGCTAAAAGTTCATCTGCAAATTTAAACAGATGAACACTTGGTATTTGAATAAGCAAAGCGAAAACAAACAGCCAACAATATATTTTATTTATACTCAGCACAGAAATCTATCCTTTCACTTAACCGTCAAAGCAATAACCAAAGATGCTATTACAGAGGCAGCACTAACAATTGTAGAAATCACACTCATCTTAAACGCATTATTCTGATTATACTTCGAGTTATCTTTCTTAATCTTATTCGGTTCTACATACACCACATCATTCTGTTGAAGATAAAAATAAGGTGATTCCAATAGTTTTGCGTCATTCAGATTTAATCTTATTTGCTTTTTTACGCCATCCTTCTCACGAATAAGAAGGACGTTCTCTCTTTTACCATATTCCGTTAGATCTTCTGCATCAGCAAGAGCATCCAAAATCGAATACCTTTCCTTTGTAACGACTTTTGCGCCAGGTTTCTGAACTTCACCTAAGACATTCACTCTAAAACCACAAAACGCCACAGTCACATACGGATCTTTTACATCTTTTTCCACAAGAGCCTTTATTTCTTTCGAAATCTCATCAGTAGTTTTTCCTGCGACTTTCACCGTCCCAAGAATAGGCATCGTGATACATCCATCTTTATTTACAATATATGTTTGTATCGCAGGATTTCCTTTAGACGATAAATCTGTTGCCGTAGCATAATTTGCCAACGGTAAATTATATGGTGCAGTAGCCTCTTGTATCTGAGATGTTATGACTATTTTCAATTCATCATCAGGGACTACTTTTACGGTATAATCATTAGAGCCAATACCACCATCGCCTGCTAATTCATCAATATTTTTAAAATATGTCAAGTTCTCTTTTGTTGCTGAACAAGACATTATACATATACTTACTAAAATAAGCGTAAAAGGGAAAAAAATATTTTTTATTTTCATTTGATACTTTTTTTATTATAAAACGCTACAGTTATCACAAATATTATATCTTTTCAGATTTTTATCTCATAGATTTTGGAAACCTTATCATTATCTTTTGCTTAACTGAAGTTGGAACAGATAACACAAATACAATAATACATAAAACAATATACACAATATTATTAGCACTTCCTTCTAAATAATAAAAAGGAATCATACTTATAAAGACCAACAATATTGGGTATAAAGTCTTTCTATAAAGGGATAATTTAAAATATCTTCGCATATCACATATACGATATATAAATAACGTTACATACGCCATTATACTTGAACAAACTACACCCCACACGCCAAATTTCTCCACCAACAACAGACTCATAAATATATTTATCATTACAGCAACAATCAATGAAGGCAACATTCGTTTTGTATCTTTAGCACACTGATACCCCAAATCAACAAACAAATCCAGTGCATAAAAAGACACAGCTATTGACATTGGATATATATACCACAAACTTTCAGCATATTCAGAATCAACCAACCAACCGTAATTCAATTTTAGGACAAAATTCAAACATATCAGAAAAAACGACAACACATAAACATAAGCATTAAACATATCTGAGAAATAGCTATCTCGATCTTTACTCTCATAATGAATTAGAGCCATTTCTTGCCATGCTTGAAAATATATCACTGCTAACGTCTGCAATATAGTAGCAAATCGAAATGCGACTGCATATAGACCATTCATTTCCAAACCAAGATAATGTTGGACAAACAATCTTCCATTACTATCCATTACACACCAGCAAAAGGTACTAAACATCAAAGGTATTGTGTACTTCAACAATTCCCGCTTCAAAAAACTCCTATTCGGAAGTATCGTAAAATAGTTCCTGATTATCCCCAATCGTACTTCGACAAATATCAGAGCTATAAATCTCGCTAATATATTTGCCAAAAATATTCCAACAATGCCCATATCAAAGCACACAACAAAAACAATACTGAATATACCAATACCCAAAGCCGAAATAATACCGGATGTAACAAATCCAACTAAGTCCCCCAACCCACGTGTCATTTGCGTTATGACTTCATAAAAGGACATTACTACCAATAACATTATTACATACCACAAATATTGCATCGGATACAATAAGGAAAGGAGTACACCTACTGCAACTATTAGAATTGTAGTTAAAATAAGCACTTTATAAGCAAATGACACCACGACACGCTTTTGATTATTATCATCATTATTTATTAAAAACCTAAAAGCTCCGTCTCTTAGCTGAAGTGTCATTAATGGAGTTGCAGCTAACACCAGTGTAAGACAAATATCGTAAAAGCCATAATCGGCAGGATTAACAAAATAGGTATACAACGGTACCATCAGGAAAGTTATCAACTTACTTCCCAAATTACCTATAGCATACAGACCTATAGCCTTTAAAAATCTTTTTGATCTATTTTGTTGTATTGTATTATCCTGTTCCATAAAAGAGTTACACTCTTTTAAAACGATATTTTCATATCGTTTATTACATCGTTGATAAAAAATCAACGTTTCGTTATAATGTTTGCTCTATCTTTAGTAATTTTGCAGTATGAAATAGGCGGAACGCACTTTAATGACGATTACCGTCTTTACCGATTTTTCAAACGTTTGCAAAGATACGACATTTATGCATATTTTCTTAGACATTAGCCCTATTATTTTCATCCTTGCGGGTATTTCATTCTTCTTTTCCATTATTTTCATAATTTGGGAATATCTTGATTTCCGTTCATTAAAAAAAGCCGTGTCCAACCATCATTCATATTCTCCCGACATTTCACCCAAGGAAGAATCTTGCGGTGAATCCATTGTGGTATATGCCGGCAGCAACACTGCGGTTTTAGCCCGTAATCTTCCTAAGATACTCGACCAAGATTATCCTCTATATGAAGTAATCGTTGTAAACGATGGTAAAAGCGAAAGTACAAGCGATTTTATCGAACGGATATCTTTGCAACATAAGAATCTTCATTACTCCTTTACGCCCGACGACGCAAGAAACCTATCGCGCAAGAAACTGGCTCTCATGCTTGGAATCAAGGCAGCCCAATATGACATAATACTTACCACAAACAGCAACTGCACCCCCCAATCACGCCATTGGGTTTCATCTATCGCACGACATTTTTCAAATGGAGCCGATGTTGTGATAGGACATTCACGTCTTTCCGAAAATAGCGATACCGGCAGAGGCTGTAGGTTACGTTCGTTCATATATATGAAGAATACCATTAAATACCTCGTTCAAGCCATACAACGCAAACCATACCGAGGAACAAGCGACAATCTTGCTTATCGAAAAAGCCTGTTTTTAAGCCATAAAGGTTTTTCTCAATCTATGCACTTGCACTATGGTGATGATGATCTCTTTGTCAACGAAATTGCTATTCACGGTAATACACATGTAGAATTATCGCCCGAAAGTATCATAACTGTCTCTCACGACAATCCTGCAAAAGCCCTACAAACCCTTAAACTGCACCGCACTTTCTCAGAAAGTAAAATTCGTTCTTCTGCATTCTTTTTAGAGAATCTCAAAACTGCAATTTACATTCTCAATATAATGCTGATTGCAGGTATCGCACTATTGGGTTTCAATAATCCTATCATCATTGCAGCCTTGGTATTCGCAGCCGCAATAATGTTCATTCCGCAAATAATAACATACAGAAAAACAGCAGAAACGCTACAATTGCGAAAACTGCTGTTTTCTATCCCTATATTCACGTTATTAACACCCGCCGTAGAATGGCATTATAAAATCAAATGCCGCAGACATAAATCATACTTCTACACATGGCAGCCGTTAAAAAGCTGATTAATCCAAAATAAGCATAGCATCACCGTATGCTCCGAAACGGTATTTCTCCTTAACCGCGACTTGGTAGGCATTCATAACTTTATCATAATCACCGTATGCAGCTACCATCATAAGCATAACCGAGTAAGGCATGTGGAAATTACTTACCATTGCATTACATACGGTAAAATCATAAGGCGGGAAAATAAACTTATTCGTCCAGCCGGAATATGGCTTGATATGACCGTTCATCGCCACCGTGCTTTCTATGGCACGCATTGTGGATGTTCCTATTGCACATACTTTCATCTCGGCATCCTTAGTCTTGTTCACAAGATCCACAAGTTCATCGGAAACCTCCATCTGCTCAGAATCCATACGATGTTTCGTCAAATCCTCCACATCTATTTCACGATAATTTCCTAAGCCGGAATGTAGTGTCAGGAATCCGGTATTTATGCCCTTGATTTCCATTTTCTTCATAAGTTCGCGACTGAAGTGGAATCCGGCAGCCGGTGCCACTACAGCTCCCTCATTCTTAGCGAACAAGCACTGATAACGTTCGGCATCTTCCGGTTCCGGTTCACGCTTAATGTAATACGGGAGCGGGGTATTTCCCAAGGCAAACAAGTTCTCTTTAAATTCCTCATGTTCACCATCATACAAAAAACGCAAAGTTCGTCCGCGAGATGTCGTATTGTCTATTACCTCGGCTACCATCGAGTCATCCAAACCGAAATATAGTTTATTCCCGATTCTAATCTTTCGTGCCGGCTCCACAAGTACATCCCACAGTTTATGCTCTGTGTTCAGTTCACGCAGCATAAACACTTCTATTTTAGCACCCGTTTTCTCCTTGTTTCCATATAATTTTGCAGGAAATACCTTGGTGTCATTGAAAACAAACAAATCATTTTCATCAAAGTATTCAAGAATATCCTTGAACACTTTATGTTCTATGCTGCCATCTTTCTTGTGAAGGACAAGCAATCTCGACTCATCCCTTACAGGCACGGGGTGAGTTGCTATCAACTCCTCCGGCAACTTAAATTTAAATTCCGATAACTTCATCTTATATTTTAATTTATATTATTTCTCAATCTTTGCGTTCTCAGCTCTCGGCACGTTCGGGCATCACCACATCAGCTGTACATATCATATTCACGGCATCATCCACCGTCAGGCAATTCTCCACCCTCACTTCTCCTACTTGCGTGCGGCGCAATCCCGTAAGGTGTGCTCCACTGCCTAATGCCACACCTATATCGCGAGCCAATGCCCTTATGTAAGTTCCTTTCCCGCATACCACTCTAACAACAAGTCTCTGCCCCTCAAACTCAAGTATTTCTATCTCATTCACTACAAGAGTTTTCGCTTTCAGCTCCACTTCGGCACCATTACGTGCCATTTTATAAGCACGCTTACCATTTATCTTGCACGCCGAATAAGACGGAGGCACTTGCTCAATACTGCCGGTGAAGCGCTCGCGCAATACATTCTCCACTTGTTCACGGGTTATATGTTCCCACGGATACAACGCATCAACTTCTGTTTCCAAGTCAAAAGATGGCGTTGTAGCTCCAAGTTTGATTTCCGCTATATATTCCTTGACGCCCGCCTGCAGTTCCTCTATACGCTTAGTTGCTTTTCCCGTACACACTACAAGCACACCGCTTGCCAAAGGATCAAGCGTACCTGCATGCCCTACTTTTATTTTCTTTATGCCTATACGTCTGCTTATATGATAGCGCAACTTACCCACTACGGCAAAGGAAGTCCAGCCGTAAGGCTTATCTATATGAAATATTTCGCCCCTTACAAAATCCATCACATTATCGTTAGATTATGACCGGTCATTAACATGAGCAATATAATACCACCCACAATAATCCTATACCACCCGAAAGCCTTGAAACCGTATTTCGTAACAAATGCGATAAAGAATTTTATAGCAAGCAACGCCACAATAAAAGCCACCACGTTACCCACAATAAGCGTCACCATGTTATCCATTATAACGGCTGTACCGCCACCACTCAGCAACTTATACATTTTATAGACCGTTGCGGCAAACATTGTAGGCACTGCCAAGAAAAACGAAAATTCAGCTGCCGCCTTACGGGTCATTTTCTGCGCCATTCCGCCAACAATTGTCGCCATAGAACGTGACACCCCCGGGATCATCGATATGCATTGAAACAACCCCACCATAAAAGCCCGTTTCTCCGTCAACTCGGTCTTTTCGCTTCCTTTATTGAATAACTTGTCACAAAACAGCATAAATACACCTCCTAAAATAAGTGTCACAGCAACCACTTCCACCCTTTCAAGCATGGCATCTATAGCGTCACTGAACAATAGCCCCAATACTGCCGCCGGAATAAACGCAACAAACAGTTTCCAATAGAAATCATATTTATGAAGAAAGCGCTTCATTGCCGATGTCCCATGCGGCACAGGTGTGCTATTCAGTTTAAAGAATCGTTTCCAATACAATACGACTACCGAAAGAATTGCCCCGAATTGAATAATAAAGGTAAAAGCTTTCACAAAATCGGTACTTTCCACCCCCAACAGATTTTGGGCTATAATCATGTGACCGGTAGACGATACAGGCAAGAACTCGGTCAAACCCTCTACTATGGCGATAATAACAGTTTCAAATATGCTCATTTCCTTGTATTAAGCTTCTTTGTTTCCCTTATTCTTCTTTTTGTAATTAATTGCAAATGCCATATACACGAATCCCAAGAACGATACAGTAGGACCTATTATTATCCGTCTTGTGCTGAAAATGTCCTGATTAAACACTTCCCCTTCATTGGCTCCTCCCGCCATAAGGATAAATCCCAACACTATAAGTATGCCGGCAATTGCCATACGTACAAAATTAGCCGATGCCAACGGAAATTCATTGTAATTGATTGTAGTTTTTTTGTCGTCCCTACCTCCTTGGGTATTATTTTTCACTGCCATATATAGTATAAATTATTTATTACGTTTTTATTTTGTAAACAAGTCGTCATAATTCAAACTTATGAACCTATTTGTGGAAAGTAATGCTGCAACGGCACACATCACCACTCCGGTAACAACAAGACCTCCATACACAACACCTATCTGGCTCACATCCACAAGCCCGGCATAATCACGGTTTACTTCCACCACATAATACAGCAATCCGCTCAATAGAGCAACAGCCACTAATGAAGCTATCAAACCGTTCAATATATTAGTGAGTATAAACGGACGGCGTATAAACCCGGGGGTGGCTCCTACCAATTTCATCGTGTGAATGATAAACCTGCGGGAATATACAGCCAGTCGCACCGTATTATTTATCAGCACAAAAGAAATAACAACCAGCATAATAAGGATTGAACCAAGCACAAGCATCACATTTTTCAAATTACTGTTTATCTGTTCTACTACATCCTTATGCATCTGGATACTATCTATTGCCGACATCTGTTTCAACGCATGCTCGATTTTATTCAGACTGTCTACACTTACATATTTTGCTTTTACCCGTACTTCAAATTCTGCACTCAAAGGATTCACTCCTATCATCTCTATCAGATTCTCTCCGGTCTCTTTCTCCCATGACTGCAAAGCGTCTTCCTTGGAAATATATTTTACACTGCTCACATAGGGAGCTTTTGTCCAAAGACGTTTCAATTCATCTATTTCTTGCTGCGATGCATTGTTATTTACGATTACATCAAAACCTATATTTTCCTTTACATAATCAGTAAGGCTGTTTGCCGCTATACCAAGCAATCCTACGATACCAAGCAACAACAAGACCAACGACACACTTATTATGGGCGTGATATTAGCACTGAAATATGATATTTTAGACTTTTTTTCTTCCATTTCATTAAATAGATACCACACTGCACGCATTCCGACCGATATGCGCAGAATCATGCATTAAACCTATTTTATTGCAAAAATACAATCTCAAAAAGCGTTTGTCAACAGTTTTTCACTTCTTTTTTCAGAAAAAAGGATTTTTTGCAATGTTCCATAACTTTTTCACCCTTAAATTCGTTATCTTTATAAACTAATCTCAAAATAAAACCACTGTTATGAAAGACAACGAAGAACTTACCGTATTGGGCGAATATGAAAATACCATTGAAGCCAGCATGGTGAAAGGCGTATTGGAAACAAACGGAGTACAAGCA
>X67_European_Roe__coassemble_46_pt1 | contig 27017 bp, 39 predicted proteins | sample X67_European_Roe__metabat2_low_PE_011 | metagenome-assembled genome bin X67_European_Roe
CGGATATAGCGCAGGAACTTATATAGTGAGTGTAAACGGAGTATCCACCAAAATAAGCGTGAACAGATGAAAAGAATAGTTTCGATATTAGTAGCAATATTTACATTGTTATCATCAACCGTTTATGCCGACAATGCTATCTACATCTATCGTAACGACGGTAATTTCAATGCCTTCTTGGATAGCAGGGTGGATAGTATAGCTTACTCAACCATAGATACAGCGGGAGTAGAACACAGCAGTGTAGTCACTCAACTTGTTTATACCCCCGACAGCGTTTTTAGCATACCGTTGTCGGCAATCGACAGTATAGCCTTCACCGAGCGTCCTGCTCCTGAGCTGAAGAGCGATGTGTTTAGTCTTACGTCATCACACTTGCCGTATATCACATCGATAGAAGAACTTACCATAATATTCAACAAATCGATACCTGATGAACTGTTACCCCAAGATGGAAATGTGTTGGTAAGCGAAGTATATGAAGGGTTGCTTGAAAACGGATTTGCCGGCAGAGTAAAAACAATCAGCAAAACGGATGATTTAGTCATAATCGAATGTGAACAAGTGAGCATAACCGATATATACGAACGATTGATAATCACCGGCAGCAGCAGTTCCGATACAGTGAGTTCTCAGCCGCAGAACATCCTCCGCGAATATCCCCGTGCCGATACGAAAGTCACGGTATCCGACAGCCATACGTTCAGTCTGAACGGATTCAGCCATAGTTTCGGAAATATCACCGTTAACGACAGCCCCGAGGCACGAATCGACTACACCGTATACATCGAGCGAGGACAAAGCCCCATAGTGAGCATGTTCCTGCATCACACCCATAACCTTACCGCCGTTATATCTCACAGTGCCGAGGGAGAACATACTCCCGAACCTGCATGGCTTGTAAATGCCCGGGCACGCTTGCCATATGGACTGTTTGCTCGGATGGAACTCGGCGCGTTCTGGCAGTCAGCAGGCAGTTTGGATATGGAACTTAACGTCCCCTACAGTATAGGATTCGTCAACGGGTTCAGTTACATCGAGAGCGGCTTAGTCAAGGTAAACCGCATCACCAAGTCCCGATTGGGTAATCCCACGGCGAGCGCAGAAGTAAACGGCAGCCTCACCGCCGGACTTGCCGGTCGCCTGACGTTCGGATTTATCTCCGATAAGGTGCTGAGTGTAAACGGCATGGTAAAGGGAGGGGCACAAATGGCTGCAAGCTATCGATTGTCGGATTATGACCTTACCACCCTTCGTAGGGACGTCACCGTATATAATCTGTTGAAAGACACCAAAATCAATCTCAACAGCTACGTATCGGTAGACATGGGTTATAAAATAGCCGGATATGAAGGAGCGATAAAAAACGAAGGAATGCGATTGCCGTATGAAAAAGTGACGACCCTGAAAGAGTGGTATTTGTTGCCTACATTCACTACACCTGAAGTAAAAGTCGATGAAGAAAACCCTACAGCCGTAATAACCACAAAAGCAAGTCGGGATTTGCTAATGCCTGTAAAAGTAGGAATAGGAGTTCAAAAGAAAGAGACAAAAGAAGAAGTCGGCATACAGAAAAGCAGCATAGATTATCGTATTCAATCCGAATATCCGTTACAGGATATTGCCGGCATATACACAGATTTGGATGCAAGCGAGAGTTATACCGCTTATCCTGTGGTGGAATTGCTTGGCAAGGACATCCATGCCGCACCTGAGAGAGAATTTGAGATAGAAGACGAAAAGGAGGTCGATTTGGGCTTGTCGGTGAAATGGGCTGCATGGAACGTGGGAGCAAGTTCACCTGAGCAATATGGCGGTTATTATGCGTGGGGTGAAACCGAGGAGAAGAGTGATTACGATTATGATACTTATAAGTATTACAACAATCAAACCGGAAATTATATAAATATCGGTAGTAATATCAGCGGTACTCAATATGATGTAGCCACTGTAAAATGGGGAAATGGTTGGCGAATGCCCACAAAGGAAGAAATACAAGAATTATATGATAAATGCAAATTCGAGGTTTATACCTATAATGGCGTTAAAGGTTGTAAAGTAACCGGTCCTAACGGTAACAGTATCTTCCTTCCTGCTGCGGGCGAGCACTACGGTGCTTCGCTCTACGATGCCGGCTACTTCGGCCTCTATTGGAGTGGTTCGTTGTTTGAGAGTGACAGCAGCGACGCATGGGGCTTGAACGTCACCATCGATGGCAGTCACTACGTGGGCGGCGACGGTCGCGGGTACGGGCATTCGGTGCGTCCCGTCCGCTAAGCGAGTGCGTAGCGCGAGCGATTATATATATGGCGTTGCAGAATCACCCTGCAACGTCGTATTTTTTTGAGTGAAATAATAAAGAAAACACTAAAAGTGCAATATATATAATAGCCCCAAGGGCTTCATCTATGGTAACCCCGTACTTTAGTGCGGGGAAATGAATCGTATGTGGTAAGTGTGCCGATTAGGTACACTGTTTATTTATCGGGTTTATATCCACATTCTTCGGCAATTCGCCAAAATTCATCTTTTGAAGATTCATTCTCATGGTGTTCTTTCTGACCTATTATGTAATTCTTAATGTGGTCTATTTCGTAATAAGACACAGTAAGTGAAGCATATCCTTCAGCCCAACCTTTAAAATTGGGAAAAGATGGATGCCCGGAGAATATTGTACTTGTGCGTCCTTTTATAAGGTGCATTACTTTGTCGGGTAAGATTGTGCCGGGAAGTTCTATTAATAAGTGAACATGGTCAAGGTGTGAATTAATTCTAATCAATTTCCAATTTTGACGTTTGCAGATGCCTAAAATATAGCCAAACATTTCACCTTTTGTTTCCTCCGGTATGGAGGGCTCACTATTTTTTGTTCGTGTAATTATGTGAAATATGTGTCGATGAAAACTCATGGATATTTTTTTGTAAAGATACAATAATGTTAGAGATGTCACAAATAGCGTACCTAAAACGGCATCGCAGAACCTCCTGCGGTGTCGTCTCTTTTTCCCCGCACTAAAGTACGGGGTTACCGTAGATACAGCCTCATGGGCTGTATTGTATCACGAACTTATTGCACCTTTCAGGTGCAGGCTCAGGTATCTTCTTTCCGTAAGTCGCACTGCGTTTGACTTAAGGTTATGAAAATATCGGCTTTCAGCCGAGCGGCTTGTGCTTATACATCTCTCTGTAAGTCGTCTCTTTTTCCCCGCACTAAAGTACGGGGTTACCATAGATACAGCCTCAATAGATTGTGTTGTGTCTTATTTTTTGTGTTTGAGCATGTATTGGGCAATTTGGACGGCGTTCAGTGCTGCTCCTTTTTTGATTTGGTCGCCCACAATCCAGAAAGTAAGTCCGTTTTCATTTGCGAGGTCTTTACGAATACGTCCTACATACACAGGGTCTTGGTTGGCTACGAAAAGAGGCATCGGGTACTGCTTTTCGGCAGGGTTGTCAACAAGTACAATGCCTTCAGCTTTACTGAATGCTTCACGTGCTTCTTCCGGTGAGATAGGTCGTTCGGTTTCAATCCATAAAGCCTCGCTGTGAGCGCGAAGAACCGGAACGCGAACACATGTTGCGCTTACGCTTATCTCCGGCTCATGCATGATCTTGCGGGTTTCGTGGAACATCTTCATCTCCTCCTTTGTGTAGTCATTGTCTTGAAAAACATCGATATGAGGGATGATGTTGTAAGCGAGTTGGTAGGCGAATTTGTTTACGGTGGCATCTTTGCCGGCTGCAATTTCGTTGTATTGTTCCACCAATTCATCCATAGCTGCAGCTCCTGCACCGCTTGCTGCCTGATAGGTAGCTACGTGTACGCGCTTTATTTTAGAGATGTCGTTAAGCGGTTTCAGTGCCACTACCATTTGAATAGTAGTGCAGTTGGGGTTGGCTATGATATTGCGCGGAGTGTTGAACGCATCATCTCCGTTCACTTCAGGAACGACCAGCGGCACGTCCTCATCCATACGAAATGCGCTTGAATTATCTATCATTATTGTGCCATGCTTGGTGATGGTTTCGGCAAATTCCTTGGATGTACTTGCTCCTGCCGATGTAAAAGCAATGTCTACACCTTTAAAGTCATCGTTATGTTGCAGTTCTTTAACGGTGATTTCTTTTCCGCGGAATGTATATGTTGTTCCGGCACTGCGCTTAGAGCCGAAAAGTAAAAGTTCTGAAATAGGGAAATTCTGTTCATCAAGAACACGTAGGAATTCTTGTCCTACTGCGCCGCTTGCGCCTACAATAGCTACTCTCATATTTTTGGATTTTTGTTCTTTAATGCAAAAGTCTTGTGGTTCAAGAATGATTGAGGGTTTTTGTCCCTCCATATTTTTTCTATTCACTAAGGAAACTTTCATATTGTAACTTTTCTGTTCAAAATAATAACATCTTTAAAGTAAGATGCGCTTGCAAAGATACAATTTTTTTATGTATATGCTATAATGTTTGTGTCATAATGTGTTTAGACTGTTCTTCGAAACGGAGTGTGCCAGTTAGCACTGTCTGCGAAAAGACACAAATTTATGAATGTTATCGGCATTATTGAAATTTTATTACCTTTGTAAAAAAACTATTTAGAATGAAACCACTACAACTCTTATTATTGGTGTTTATCTCTTTTTCTTTATCGGCAGAAACATCAGATTCTCTAAAAATAAGCAAATATCGGCACGATTTCATAAATGGGGAACACAACATAAAAGATTTTGTGCTTGATTTATTTGATAGATATGATGTCGTCATATTAGGAGAACGGGATCATCGAGATACAACCCAATATTCGTTTATAAAAAATCTAATTTCTGATTCCCGATTTATTGACAATATTGGTTATGTTTATACCGAAGTAGGATGTAACACTGCTACTAATAGTGCCAATAATTTGATTAAGGGGAAATTCTGCGGTGAAAAAGAGTTTAGAAATGCGTGTATAAAACATTTACGACAAGAAGAATGGTGGCCGTTATGGGAGAAGTGGAATCGCTATCAATTTCTTCGTGATTTATGGCAGATTAATGATACCCTATCCAATGATAGAAAAATCACTATCGGTCTTACAGATGTAAATTATCCGTGGGATAATGTGAAAACCGCTATAGATTATAACAAGTTCTATAATATAGATACACAGAATAGGGATTATATTATGGCAGCTAATTTCAGCTATATGTTTAATCATCAGCTTAAGAAAAATGGTAGACATAAGGCTCTATTAATTACAAATGCACCTCATGCCATAAATGATTCGATTCTTAAAAATGAAGGATTTTTCATAAAGCAAGGTTACGGTGACAGGGTCGCAATTGTTTTAATGAATTGGGATGAGTGGTGGCAAAATGATTACACATTATTTGACAATGGCAGAGTTGATGCAGCCTTTTATCTATCAGGGAATAAACCTACGGCACTTGTGCTAAACAATAGTGAGTTGGGAGAATATCAAATAAACGGGCAACAATTGAAAAATCTCGCAGATGCAATGGTGTTTGATGTGTCTGTCGATAAATTCATGATGAAATGTGGTTTAACCGGGTTGATAACTCCTGATTTTGAAGACGAAATAATGCGACGCGATGACATCGTACGTCAAGTTGTCTATCCGGAGCGTCAACCGTCTTCATTAAAGAACTTATATGACGAGTACAATAGGGAACGATGCTTTACCCCATATAAAGAAACTGTTCTTCAACAGTTTAAACGACACATAAAATAATCGACTAAATTTAAACCGTCAATATCCGTTCGCCAAGAACATCTGAAATCTTAGCGATAGTACGGAGCGTAAAATTATGAGTACCACCTACCCAGCGTGACACTTCTGCCTCGGTTTTACCCATTTTTTTAGCAAACTCCTTTTGCGTCATACCTTTCTGTTTAAGAATAGCGTCAATTTTGTCCGCTATTGCAAAAGAAAGGTCAACCTCAATCCTCACATCGTTGGGGATTTGAGCTACAGCCTCTCTAAACATCGTGGTTGTATTCATAACTCAAAAGTTTTGTTATCTATACCTTTTATCTCAGTTTCTTCTATTGAAATAGAGCCGTTTTTGACAGCTTCTTTTATCAAAGCGTCGAACTTTTGTAACTCTATAACATATCCATTCAGTTCATTGTTCTCGTTGTATGTTTGAGTATCTTTAATACCACCATTCCCAATAATAAGAATCTTATCAGAAAGTCTCAAACAATACAATCTCAATTTACCCGAACTGATTGGTAAAGCACAAACACCATCGCTGAATTTGCCTTCAGGTCTGAAATAGCGTTCCAATACACCATTAGTCAATATTTTTTGCAATGCCAAAAGAATAATTTGGTAATCTCTTTGCAAATGTGCATTATCTTTGAAATTTGTCATGAACTTGGCAAATTCCGAAAGGTTATCATTTTCAAAAGAAATAGTGTAAAGGCTTGCAACTTCGCTTTGCTCTATCGGTTCTATTGTCGCTTTCTTACTCATAATTGTGATTTTGACGCAAAGATAGTAATAAGATTTGAAAAAAATTAGCATAAAAGGTAATTTTTTGATATTTTCTACGGAAAGTAACTCCTAAAAAGAGTGGAAGAATCATCATTTGTATTTTATATTGAAATTTATAGCTTAAATGTTCTTCGAAACGGAGGATTTTGATTTGTGGTAAGAAGATAATCTCAAAACGGGCTTTAAATGATGGAATGAAATAGATTTTTTGTAAATTTGCAGATAGATTAAGAATCTGTTTAGACTTAGACGAGTTCTAAACCTGAAAAAACACTTTGTAATATGGAAACAATCAGCCAAGCTATAATAACGAATCCCGTACTGATATTTTTTACGGTACTTGTGATATTGGTGGCGGCTCCTTTGATTTTCAAGAAAATCAAGATACCGCACATTGTGGGTATTATATTGGCTGGTGTGGTGGTAGGTCCTTATGGGTTTCATTTGTTGGACAGGGATAGCAGTTTCCGTATTTTCGGGCAGGTAGGCTTGCTATATTTGATGTTTCTTGCCGGTCTTGAAATAGACATGTATCATTTGCGCAAGAATATTAATAAAGGTCTCGTCTTCGGGCTGTACACATTGTTTATTCCCCTGATATTAGGAATGGTGCTTTCGGTGTGGTTGCTCGATGTGGATTGGACTACAGCTGTATTGCTGGCGTGCATGTATGCCTCTCACACACTTATTGCCTATCCGGTGGTTTCCCGTTTCGGAATAGCTAAAAGTCCTGTAGTGCTGATTTCTATAGTAGGTACGATAATTGCGATTTTAGGTTCTTTGCTTACCCTTGCTGTAGCCGTGGATGCACAACGCTCAGGGGCGTTTTCAATGAAAGGTGTGGCAGTACTGTTGTTTAATTTGCTGTTGTATTGCGCTTTCGTTTTTTATGTGTATCCGCGCTTGACCCGTTGGTTTTTTAAGACATTCAGTGACCAAGTGACACAGTATGTGTTCGTTCTTGCTATGGTATTCTTTTCTTCGTGGCTTGCACAGGTTATAGGTCTTGAGCCTGTCTTGGGGGCGTTCCTTGCAGGATTGGTGCTTAATAGATATGTCCCTGTTTCATCCCCATTGATGAGTCGAATAGAGTTTGTGGGTAATGCAATATTCATTCCCTATTTTCTTATAGGAGTGGGTATGATGATTAATGTGCGTGCAATATCCAATTGGGAAACCTTGTGGGTGTCACTCAATATGATTGTTGTGGCTATCATCGTGAAATGGCTCGCTGCATGGGCGGCTCAAAAAACCTATGGAATGAATCATGTGGAGCGTAACATGATGTTCGGTTTGTCTACGGCTCACACAGCAGTGGCACTTGCTGTGGTGATGATAGGCTATGAAATAATTTTGCCGGATGGTACACACTTGTTGAGCGAGGCTATAATGAACGGTGTGGTGCTTATGATATTAGTCACTTGTGCATTGTCTCCTATTATAACTGCTGGTGCATCGGCTAAGCTTAAATTGGACATGATGTCGCGGGGAGAAAGTGAAGATGATGAGGATATACACAGCAAGCGCAGTCTGCGTACACTGATACCGGTGAGCAACCCTATCACGGCATCACTTCTTGTGAATGTGGCGTTGATGATGAAAAGGCGTCCTACTGATGATTCGCTTATTGCCTTGCACGTGCGCAATGATAATTCTCAGGGTTCGGTGGCGATAGGACGGAATGCATTAAAGCTGGCTACAGAACCTACCAAAGCGGTGAACCTTAAAATGCAGACTATAGAACGTTATGACCTTAATACGGTAACAGGAATAGTAAATACGGTTAAGGAGCGGAACATAACAGATGTAGTATTGGGGATTCATGCACGCAGTACCGTAATGGATTCTTTTTATGGCTCAAAGGTGGATGAATTGCTCTCCAAACTGAATAAGATGGTGATTATCACTCGTTGTTATATTCCTATAAACACTGTAATGCGTATGGTGGTGGCAGTTCCTGCTAAGGCGGAATTTGAGTCGGGATTTGAACTATGGGTGATACGTCTGTCTAATATGGCGAAACGTATAGGGAGCAGACTTATTTTCTATGCGTCATCCGAGACGATTCCTTATATAAAAGGTGTTATTCGTAAAAACCGTTATGAGATAAGAGTTGAATATTCTGTGCTTAATGATTGGAACGATTTTGCCATGCTTACAAAGGTGGTTTTGGAAGATGATTTGTTTGTTGTAGTCAGCGCTCGGCGAACTTCAATATCATTCAGTTCGGAATTGGAGGAGACACCAAATTTATTGTCTCGTTATTTCGGGCATAGCAATCTGCTTGTGGTGTATCCGGAGCAGTTTGGTGCAACACCCAATCTCGAGTCTTTCAGTGACCCGATAGCAACCGATCTTGATACACCTACATCGGAAATAGTGCTTGGTGTCAAGGCATGGTGGCGTGTCATGAACGGAAAAAGAAAGAAATTAATCCGTCGTTTCCGCCACGGCGATTGACTTGTGATTATTTGTAGTTGTCGGCTATCGAGAATATATTGTGGAAAATCTGCTTGTCGATTTCGGTCAGTTCTACATGCCGGCGTGACATTGCTCGTTCTGCGATAGCAAAGAATTTTACAAGTGATACATCGGTGAATCCGGCACTTGAACCTTCGGAAAAACTTGGTACAAAGTTACGCGGGAATCCTGTACCGTGTATGTTTACCCCTACGCCTATTACAGTGGCTGTGTTGAATATGCTGTTTACACCGGCTTTGGAGTGATCGCCCATAATAAGCCCGCAGAATTGCAACCCGGTACGCAGAAATCTGTGAGCCGGATAATTCCATAGCTTTATTTCAGTGTAATCGTTTTTCAGGTTGGATGCCGAGCAACCGGCTCCAAGATTACACCATTCTCCTATTACGGCATTCCCGAGAAATCCGTCATGAGCTTTATTGCTGTAGCCTATCATGACTACGTTGTTCAATTCACCTCCGACTTTACAGAAAGGACCTAATGTAGTTGCCCCATAGATTTTACATCCCATATTAACAAATACGTTCTCACATGCGGCAAAGGGGGCTCGTATGCAGGAACCTTCCATGACTTCAGAGTTTTTACCAATGTATATCACGCCGTTTGTGACATTGAGAAAAGCACCTTCCACCGAAGCTCCTTCTTCAATGAATATTTTAGGTGTTCCGTCTTCGAATGCAGGGTTTCCAATAATCGTATTGGTACTACTTATCGGTTGGGACGTTCTTCCAGCTGTAATTCTCAAGAAATCTTCAGTTAGAACTTTCTCGTTTAATGAAAAAATATCATACAGCCAGTGGATTGAAGTCAATTCTTCCGCAGTATATTCTGTGGTTTTTGTTATCTTTTGACTGTTAAAATCATCGATACTGCCTCGGAAGGCTATTAAGTCTTCGCCGTGCTTGATGCCTTCACCCGATTGTAGCTCTGCTATATGTGCTGCTATGTTTGCCGTTGGAATTATATGACCTGCTACAAAATAGTTGTCATTTGTGCTGCATGTGGCAAATTTAGGTTGCAGATATTCTGTTGTGAGATGGGAGAAATTGTCTTCAGGGAAATAATGTTGCCATTTTTCTTGAATAGTACTTATTCCGATTCTTATATGTGAGATAGGGCGGGTAAAAGTAATGGGGAGAAGGTTCTCTCTTATTTCCGGTATGTCGAATATGATAATATTTTTCATAATATGTTAGTATTTTGCCGCAAAGTTACTATTTTTGTGTTATATATAATAAGGTGTTTTATGAATTTTATAGAACAAGACATAAGCGGTGTGTTTGTCATAGAGCCTGTAAGACATGGCGATGAGCGCGGTTATTTCAGTGAAGTGTGGAAACAAGAGGAATTTGAATTGCATATTCCCGGTGTGAAATTTATTCAGGACAATGAAAGCCTGTCTACATACGGTGTTCTTAGAGGACTGCATTTTCAGGAAGGTGAGTGGTCGCAAGCAAAATTGGTGCGTGTGTCGCAAGGTAGGGTACTCGATGTGGCTGTGGATTTGCGTGAAGGCTCGGCAACTTATGGGAAACATTTGTCGGTGGAACTGAGTTCTGAGAATGGGCGACAATTGTTTATACCCCGGGGATTTGCTCATGGCTTTGTGGTGCTGAGTGAAACGGCACAGTTTCAGTATAAGGTGGATAATGTATATGCTCCGCATGCTGAAAAAACGCTGAGGTTTGATGATGATGCTTTATCTATTGATTGGATATTGCCTAAAGAGGTGCTGTTGTTGTCAGAGAAAGATTTACAGGGAGCTGAGTTAAAAAACATTAAATCTATTTAAAATACTGAATTTATGCAGCCTTCCTAAATCCTTATAGATAGCCACTTTAGACGTAATTATATATAATAATGTGGGAGAAATTGAGGATTTTTGAGGTAGAAATGTTTGGTAATTAGCCGATTAGTAATTATCTTTGCAAAGTTTTTCGTGCATACTATGCTTAAACACGGGCTAAGTCATTGATTTAGTGTGTGAAATGACTATGTATGGGCGGAAAAGTGTGAATATGAAATAACGTGATTTTTAATAATTAATAAAGCAAAAAAAGAACAAAATGCCTACAATTCAACAATTGGTTAGAAAGGGCCGAGTAACTTTGGTTGACAAGAGTAAGTCACCTGCTTTGGACTCATGCCCACAACGCCGAGGCGTGTGCGTGAGAGTTTATACAACAACTCCAAAGAAGCCTAACTCAGCAATGCGTAAAGTTGCTCGTGTGAGATTGACTAATGGTAAGGAAGTGAACTCTTACATTCCGGGAGAAGGACACAACTTGCAGGAACACTCTATCGTGATGGTACGCGGTGGTCGTGTGAAAGACCTTCCGGGTGTACGTTATCACATCGTTAGAGGTACGTTGGATACTGCCGGTGTTGCAGGAAGAACACAACGTCGCTCTAAATACGGTGCAAAGAGACCTAAAGAGAAGAAGTAAGATTCACTGACAGGACGATGGTTAAATCATTCCTGATTAACAGAGAAAAAAAAGAACAAAGTGTTAAACTGAGTTTTTGATTTATTGGATTGATTATTACGGTTGAGTAAACGGTTATAAGAGAATGCCGTTGAAGATGTAAGAAGCAACAACCAAGCAAGCAAAAACGAAAATTTTTGTAAAGTAAAAATGAGAAAGGCTAAGCCAAAGAAAAGAATTGTGTTGCCGGATCCGGTGTTTGGCGACGTAAGAGTTTCAAAATTCGTTAATCATTTGATGTATGACGGTAAAAAGAATACCGCATACGAAATTTTCTATTCAGCACTTGAAACTGTGAAGAACAAGTTGCCGAATGAAGAAAAAGAAGCGCTTGATATCTGGAAGAAAGCGTTGGAGAATATAACTCCGCAAGTGGAGGTTAAGTCACGCAGAGTAGGTGGTGCTACATTCCAAGTTCCTACTGAAATCCGTGCAGATCGTAAAGAATCTATATCAATGAAGAATCTTATCCTATATGCACGTAAGCGCGGTGGAAAGACTATGGCTGATAAGTTGGCTGCTGAAATCGTTGATGCATTCAATGAGCAAGGTGGTGCATTTAAGCGTAAGGAAGATATGCACCGTATGGCTGAGGCTAACCGTGCGTTCGCTCACTTTAGATTTTAATTGATAACAGAAAGAAACTATGAGCAAGTTAGACGAAAAACTATATTTGACGCGTAATCTTGGTATCATGGCTCACATTGATGCCGGTAAGACTACAACGTCTGAGCGTATTCTGTATTTTACCGGTCTTACTCACAAGATTGGTGAAGTGCATGAAGGTGCAGCTACAATGGACTGGATGGAGCAAGAGCAGGAACGTGGTATTACTATTACTTCTGCTGCAACAACTGCATTCTGGAAATATAATAATGAACAATATAAAATTAACTTGATTGACACTCCGGGACACGTTGACTTTACAGTGGAAGTTGAACGTTCTTTGCGTGTACTTGATGGTGCTGTAGCTACATATTGTGCTGTTGGTGGTGTTCAGCCGCAATCTGAAACAGTATGGCGTCAAGCTGATAAATATAATGTGCCTCGTATCGGTTATGTGAATAAGATGGACCGTTCGGGAGCAAATTTCTATGAAGTGGTTCGCCAGATGCGTGATGTCCTTGGAGCAAACCCATGTCCGATTGAATTGCCTATCGGTGCAGAGGAAACATTCAAGGGTGTAGTGGATCTTGTGAATATGAAGGCGTTGTTCTGGCCGGAAGGTGATGAAAATCATGGTTTTGTTGAGGATGAAATTCCTGCTAACATGCTGGCTGAATGTGAAGAATGGCGCGATAAGATGCTTGAAACTATAGCTGAGTTTGATGATGAGTTGATGGAAAAATATTTTGATGATCCATCGACAATCGGTGTAGAAGAAATTAAGCGCGCAATCCGTAATGCAACTTTGAAGATGCAAATCGTTCCAATGCTTTGCGGTAGCTCGTTTAAGAATAAAGGTGTGCAGCCTCTTCTTGATGCTGTTTGTGCATATTTGCCAAGTCCTGCAGATTGTGATCAAATAGTAGGACATTCTGTAGATAATGCAGAGGAGGAAATTGTGCGTAAGCCTTCTTATGACGAACCGACTGCTGCTCTTGCATTTAAGATTGCTACAGACCCGTATGTAGGTCGTTTGGTGTTCTTCCGTGTGTATTCAGGATCTGTTGAGGCAGGTAGCTATGTGTTTAACACACGCTCAGGAAAAAAAGAACGTGTGTCTCGCTTGTTCCAAATGCACTCAAACAAGCAAAACCCGATGGAAGTTATCGGTTGCGGTGATATAGGTGCAGGTGTAGGTTTTAAGGATATACGTACAGGTGATACATTGTGTTCTGAAGATGCTCCTATCGTTCTTGAAACAATGGATTTCCCTGATCCGGTTATTGGTGTTGCGGTAGAACCAAAAACACAGAAAGACCTTGATAAACTTGGTGTAGGCTTGCAGAAGCTTGCAGAAGAGGATCCGACATTTACTGTTCAAACTAACGAAGAGACAGGTCAGACCGTAATCAGCGGTATGGGTGAGTTGCACTTGGATATTATTATCGACCGTCTGCGCCGTGAGTTTAAGGTTGAATGTAATCAAGGACGTCCTCAAGTAACATATAAGGAAGCTATTACCCAGTCGGTTGAGTTGCGTGAAGTATTCAAGAAACAGACCGGTGGTCGCGGTAAGTTTGCTGACATTATTGTACGTATCGAGCCGGTAGATGAAGGTTTTGAAGGAAATCTTCAGTTTGTTGACGAAGTTAAGGGTGGTAACGTTCCAAAGGAATTCATACCATCGGTACAAAAAGGTTTCGCAACTGCGATGAAAAACGGTGTACTTGCCGGTTATCCTATTGAACATTTGAAAGTGACATTACTTGATGGTTCATTCCACCCGGTTGACTCTGACCAGTTGTCTTTTGAATTATGTGCAATTCAGGCGTTTAAGAAAGGTTGTGAGAAAGCAGGTCCGGTTCTTCTTGAGCCTATCATGAAAGTAGAAGTGGTTACTCCGGAAGAAAGTATGGGTGATGTAATCGGTGACTTGAATAAGCGTCGCGGACAAGTAGAGGGTATGGAATCAAGCCGTAGCGGTGCACGTATTGTTAAGGCTAAAACGCCTCTTGCAGAAATGTTCGGTTATGTGACCGCATTGCGTACCATCACATCAGGTCGTGCAACATCAACAATGAGTTTCTCTCACTATGCAGAAGTAAGTTCTTCTATTGCCAAGGCGGTATTGACAGAGTGTAACGGACGCGTAGATTTATTGAAATAATATTTATTACAAAATACAATGAGCCAAAAAATCAGAATTAAATTAAAATCTTACGATCACAACTTGGTTGATAAATCGGCTGAGAGGATAGTAAAGACTGTGAAGGCGACAGGTGCGGTGGTAAGCGGTCCAATTCCACTTCCAACTCACAAGAGAATCTTTACTGTGAACCGTTCGACTTTCGTTAATAAGAAGTCACGTGAGCAGTTCCAATTGTCTTCATTCAAGAGATTGATCGACATCTACAGCTCAACAGCTAAGACAGTTGATGCTTTGATGAAACTTGAATTGCCGAGCGGCGTGGAAGTTGAAATCAAGGTCTGATCTAATCGAGTGTTTATCAACAAAAAAAGTGATTAAGAAAATTAAAAATTAAGAGAAATGCCAGGATTATTAGGAAAGAAAATCGGAATGACATCCGTTTTCAGTGCCGACGGAAAAAATGTTCCGTGCACTGTTATCGAAGTAGGTCCTTGTGTAGTTACTCAGGTGAAAACAGTTGAAAAAGACGGTTATGAAGCTTTGCAGCTTGGTTTCGTGGAAAAGAAAGACAAGCACACAACAGCTCCTATGGCTGGTCACTTCAAGAAAGCAGGAGTTGCTCCACAAAGATACTTGGCCGAGTTCAAAAATTTTGATCAAGAGTACAAACTGGGTGACGTTATCGGTGTCGATTTGTTTGATGGAGCTGAATTCGTCGATGTAGTCGGTACTTCAAAAGGTAAAGGTTACCAAGGTGTTGTAAAGCGTCATGGTTTCGGTGGTGTTGGACAGTCTACACACGGTCAGCATAACCGTTTGCGCGCTCCGGGTTCTATCGGTGCTTGTTCATACCCTGCAAAAGTGTTTAAAGGCATGCGTATGGCAGGTCAAATGGGTAATGAACGCGTGACAATTCAAAATCTACAAGTTATCAAGGTTATGCCTGAGAACAACCTTCTATTAATTAAGGGTTCAGTACCGGGATGTAAAGGTTCAATCGTATTAATTGAAAAATAATGGAACTCGCAGTATATAACATTAAAGGTGAAGATACAGGAAGAAAGATAGCTCTGAATGATGAGGTTTTCGGAATCGAACCAAATGAGCATGTTGTCTATCTTGCTGTTAAGCAGTACTTGGCTAACCAGCGTCAAGGTACTCACAAGGCGAAAGAAAGAAGCGAGGTTGCAGGAAGTACCCGTAAACTTGGAAAGCAAAAGGGTGGCGGCGGTGCACGTCGTGGTGATATAAACTCTCCATTGCTTGTTGGCGGTGGTCGTGTGTTTGGTCCGCGTCCTCGTGACTATCGTTTCAAACTGAATAAGAAAGTGAAGGATTTGGCACGTAAGTCAGCATTGGCTTATAAGGCTCAAAGCAATCAGATTACTGTAGTTGAAGACTTTACTTTCGAGGCTCCTAAAACTAAAGAATTTGTAAACTTTGCTAAAAATCTTAAATTAGAAGGTGTTAAGATGCTCTTGGTTTTAGCAGACCAAAATAAAAACGTATATTTGTCAGCTCGAAATATTGAAAGCGCAAATATTATTACTGCGTCTCAGATAAACACTTACAAAGTGCTTGATAATAAAGCATTAGTGTTGACTGAGAGCAGCGTTGCTGTGTTAAACGAACTATAATAAAGGAGGTATAAAATGAATATAATGATCAAACCTATCGTTACTGAAAAAGCTAACGCTTTGAGCGAGAAGCTTAATCGCTATACTTTCAGTGTATCTCCCGATGCTAACAAATTCCAAATCAAAAGTTTGATTGAGGAATTATATGGCGTGAAAGTTGTTTCGGTTAATACAATGAATTATGAAGGCAAGAAAAAACAACGTTATACCAAAGCCGGAATCATACGCGGTAAAAAGCCTGCGTTCAAGAAGGCAGTTGTTACTCTTGCAGAAGGCGAAACTATAGATTTTTATAGCAATATTTAATAAGAAAAATGGCAGTAAGAAAATTCAAGCCCACAACACCGGGGCAAAGACACAAGATTATTGGTGTATTTGACGATATTACAACTCGTACACCAGAGAAATCTCTTACAGTCGGAAAGCGTTCTACCGGTGGCCGCAATAATGAAGGCCACCGTACAACACGCTATATGGGCGGTGGACACAAACGTAAATACCGTATCATTGACTTTAAGAGAAGTAAAGACGGTGTGCCGGCAGTAGTAAAGACAATCGAATATGATCCGAACCGTTCGGCTCGTATCGCATTGCTTTATTATGTAGACGGCTCTAAAGCTTACATGATTGCACCCAACGGATTGAAAGTTGGCTCTACAGTTGTGAGTGGACCTGATGCAGCACCTGAAGTAGGTAATGCTCTTCCACTAAATAAAATACCTGTTGGTACATTAATTCATAACATTGAAATGCGACCCGGACAAGGAGCGATGATGGCAAGAAGTGCCGGAACATTTGCTCAATTGACATCGCGAGATGGTGATTATGCTATTATCAAATTACCTTCGGGAGAAATCCGTAAAATCCTTGCTACATGTAAGGCTACTGTAGGTGTGGTAGGTAATTCTGACCATGCTTTGGAACGTTCAGGTAAGGCCGGTCGTTCTCGCTGGTTGGGACGTCGTCCTCATAACCGCGGTGTGGTTATGAACCCGGTAGATCACCCGATGGGTGGTGGTGAAGGACGTCAGTCAGGAGGACACCCAAGATCACGTACAGGTTTGTATGCTAAGGGTCTTAAGACTCGTGCTCCGAAGAAACATTCTTCTAAGTACATTATTGAAAGAAGAAAGAAGTAATTTGAAAAATTAGTAACTAATTATGAGTCGTTCATTAAAGAAAGGTCCATTTATCAGCGTGAAGCTTGAGAAGAAAGTAGCTGCTATGGAAGAGAGCGGAAAAAAGTCGGTTATCAAGACTTGGTCGAGAGCATCGATGATTTCTCCTGATTTCGTAGGTCACACTTTCGCAGTGCACAATGGTAATAAATTTATTCCCGTTTACGTTACTGAGAACATGGTAGGTCACAAGTTGGGCGAATTTGCTCTAACTCGTACTTTCCGTGGACACGGTGGTAACAAGAAGAAATAAGGACCCGGGATATAACATTTTTTGACAAAAAAAGAATTAAATACAATGGGTAAAAGAAAAAGAGAATCGGCTGAGAAGATTAAGGAGGCTAAAAAGACGGTTTCTTTCGCTAAGTTGAAGAACGTCCCTTCTTCTCCACGCAAGATGCGCTTGGTTGCTGACATGGTGCGTGGTAAAGAAGTTTTCCAAGCTTTGGGTATCCTTAAATTCTCTAATAAAGAAGCCGCTGCCAAGGTAGAGAAACTTCTGCGTTCTGCTATCGCTAACTGGGAGCAGAAGAATGAAAGAAAAGCTGAAAACGGAGAATTGTTCATTACTACTATCTTCGTAGACTGCGCTCCAATGTTGAAGCGCCTTCGTACAGCTCCTCAAGGACGTGGATATAGAATTCGTAAACGTTCAAACCATGTAACGTTGTTCGTGGGTACAAAAGAAACTACTAACGCATAAATTGAGCATAAGATATGGGACAAAAAGTAAATCCGATAAGTAATCGTCTGGGTGTCATCAGAGGTTGGGACTCTAACTGGTATGGTGGAGATAATTATGGCGATACTTTGCTAGAAGACAGCAAAATCCGCAAGTATCTTAATGCGAGATTGGCGAAAGCTAGTGTATCACGTATTGTAATTGAGAGAACTTTGAAACTTGTCACTATAACAGTGTGTACATCTCGTCCGGGTCTTATCATCGGTAAGGGCGGTCAAGAAGTTGACAAGTTGAAAGAGGAATTGAAGCAAATCACCGATAAGGACGTTCAAATCAATATTTATGAAGTAAAACGCCCTGAACTTGACGCAGAAATCGTGGCTGCTAACATTGCGCGTCAAATCGAAGGTAAGATTGCTTACCGTCGTGCAGTGAAGATGGCTATTGCATCTACAATGCGCATGGGTGCTGAAGGTATCAAGGTGCAGGTGAGCGGACGCTTGAACGGAGCTGAAATGGCTCGCTCTGAAATGTTCAAGGAAGGACGTACTCCACTTCATACTCTTCGTGCCGATATCGACTATGCTTTGGTAGAAGCTTTAACTAAGGTGGGAATCATCGGTGTTAAGGTTTGGATTTGTAAGGGTGAAGTATACGGTAAGCGTGACTTGGCTCCAGCATTTACCAACAACGCTAAAGAAGGTCGTGGTAATAATAACGGAGCACCTCGCAGAGGAGGCTTCAGAAAGCAAAAGAACAATCGTTAATCGACTTGAAATTACAGAACAATGTTACAACCAAAGAAAACTAAGTTCAGAAGAGTGCAGCATGGCACACAGAAGGGTTTCGCGCACCGCGGTACTACTCTTGCCTTCGGCTCTTTTGGTATAAAGACTCTTGAGACAAAATGGATTACCGGTCGCCAGATTGAGGCTGCTCGTGTGGCTGTAACCCGTTATATGCAACGTCAAGGTCAAATTTGGATTAGAATATTCCCGGACAAACCTATTACTCGCAAGCCGGCTGATGTACGTATGGGTAAAGGTAAAGGTGCTCCGGAAGGATTCGTTGCTCCGGTTACTCCGGGTAGAGTGTTAATTGAGGTAGAAGGTGTGAGCTATGACATCGCTAAGGAAGCATTGCGCTTAGCTGCTCAAAAGCTCCCTGTTGCTACTAAGTTTATCGTACGTCGTGACTACGACGAATCTCAAAACGTGTAATACTTTAAGGATATGAAACAGGCTGAAATTAAAGAATTAAGCGATAAAGAGCTTAAAGAAAGACTGGAAGCGGCTGAAAAGGCGTATTTGCAAACTAAAATCAACCACGCAATCTCACCACTTGATAATCCTTCAAAGATTACAAAGGATCGTAAGGATATTGCGCGTATGAAAACTGAGATTAGAGCTCGTGAATTATCATCAAAATAATCCCAAATAAATGGAAAAAAGAAATTTAAGAAAAGAAAGAATTGGGGTTGTTTCCAGCAACAAGGGTGATAAGACTATCACTGTTACAATCAAGTGGAAGGAGAAACACCCAATTTATGGTAAGTTTGTCAACAAGACAAAGAAATACCACGCTCATGACGAAAAGAACGAATGCAGCGTAGGCGATAAGGTTCGTTTGATGGAAACTCGTCCTTTGAGCAAGACTAAGAGATGGAGATTGATAGAAATAATCGAAAAAGTGAAGTAATATGATACAGACTGAAAGCCGATTGACAGTTGCAGATAATAGTGGTGCTAAGGAAGTACTATGTATCCGTGTTTTAGGGGGTACAGGCCGCAGATATGCATCGGTAGGTGATGTGATTGTTGTTACTGTAAAACATGCAATCCCTTCATCGGATGTGAAGAAAGGTACTGTATCAAAGGCAGTTATCGTAAGAACTAAGAAAGAGATTCGTCGTGCCGACGGTTCTTATATCCGTTTCGATGATAACGCATGTGTGTTATTGAATAATGCAGGTGAACTTCGTGGAACCCGTATTTTCGGTCCGGTGGCTCGTGAATTGCGTGCTACTAACATGAAAATCGTTTCATTGGCACCTGAAGTACTCTAATTGATAAAATAAACTTAAACAGTAATGGCTAAATTACATATCAAAAAGGGTGACACAGTTTACGTAAACGCTGGTGACGATAAGGGTAAGACCGGTCGTGTACTAAGCGTACTTGTGAGCAAAAACAAGGCTGTAGTAGAAGGTGTCAATATGGTATCAAAGAGTACCAAGCCTAATGCGAAGCATCCACAAGGAGGCATTGTGAAAATGGAAGCTCCTATCCACGTATCTAATCTTAACTTGGTAGATCCTAAAAGCGGCAAACCTACGCGTGCTGGTTATCGCTTTAATGAGGACGGGGCAAAAGTTAAATAATAAAAAAAATCAGGAGAGGAGATTAAATAATGGCTACTTTAAAGAATGAATATAAGGAGAGAATTTTGCCTGCTCTCATGAAGAAATTCAATTACAGCACTGTGATGCAAGCTCCGAAATTGGAGAAAATCGTTCTTAACGAAGGATTGGGTGCTGCTACTCAAGATAAGAAAATTATTGAGACAGCAATCAATGAGCTTACTGCAATCACAGGACAGAAGGCAGTCGCTACTTTGTCTAAGAAGGATATTTCAAACTTCAAAGTGCGTAAGAAAATGCCTATCGGTGTACGTGTTACATTGCGCGGTGAACGTATGTATGAATTTATGGAACGTTTCATTCGCATCGCATTGCCTCGTATCCGTGACTTCAAGGGTATTCCCGGTAAGTTCGACGGTCGCGGTAATTACACTGTAGGTGTTACAGAACAAATTATTTTCCCTGAAATCAATATCGATTCTGTTACTAAGATGACAGGTATGAACATCACTTTCGTGACTTCTGCCAAGACTGACGAAGAAGGATATGAGTTGATGAAGGAATTTGGTTTACCATTTACAAATGCTAAATAAACAGACTAAGTTATGGCAAAAGAATCGATGAAAGCTCGTGAAGTGAAGAGAGCTAAGCTCGTAGCAAAGTATGCTGCAAAGAAAGCCGCTCTTAAGGCAGCCGGAGACTATGAAGGCTTGCAAGCACTTCCAAAGAACGCTTCAGCAGTGCGTTTGCACAATCGTTGCAAAATCACAGGTCGTCCTAAAGGCTATATGCGCCAATTCGGTATTTCACGTATTCAGTTCCGTGAAATGGCATCGGCAGGATTGATTCCGGGTGTAAAGAAAGCGAGCTGGTAAACTAAGAAGTAAATTAATAAGCTAAAAGAGAGTATTAAATATTGTTCGGAACTTCCGAATCAATTTAAACAATTTTTTTATGACTGATCCAATAGCAGATTATCTAACAAGATTGAGGAATGCGATCAAGGCTCAACATAGAGTCGTTGAAATCCCTTCCTCTAAGATGAAAAAGGAAATTACAAAAATCCTTTTTGAGAAAGGCTACATCTTGAACTACAAGTTTGTAGAGGATGGAACGCCTTCAGGCGCAATCAAGATTGCGTTAAAGTATGATCCGGTGGATAAGGTGAACGCTATCAAGAGCTTGACTCGCGTGTCACGTCCGGGTTTACGTCAATACACCGGCTACAAAGATATGCCGAGAGTGTTGAATGGTTTAGGAATTGCCATCATCTCTACCTCAAGAGGTGTGATGACCAATAAGGAGGCTAAGGCTCAACAAATTGGTGGCGAAGTATTGTGTTACGTTTATTAATAAGGAGGTATTGATATGTCAAGAATAGGAAAATTGCCGATAGTGATACCTGCCGGTGTAACTGTAACAGTGAGTGATGAAAATGTTGTAACCGTAAAAGGTCCTAAGGGTACTTTGACCCAAAAGGTGCATGCTGACATCAAGGTGAACCAGGAAGACGGACATTTGGTGATTACCCGCCCGTCAGACGGTATAGAACACCGTTCACAACACGGATTGTTCCGAGCATTGTTGAACAACATGGTTGTAGGTGTGAGTGAAGGTTACAAGAAGGAATTGGAATTGGTTGGTGTGGGTTACCGTGCAACATCAACAGGTCAAGTGCTTGAGCTTGCATTAGGTTATTCGCATGCTATATATCTTCAGCTTCCTCCTGAAGTGAAAGTTGAAGCAAAGACAGAAAGAAATAAGAATCCGCTTATCATTCTTGAATCTATCGACAAGCAGTTGTTAGGTCAGGTGTGCGCTAAGATTCGTACTTTCCGTAAGCCTGAACCATATAAGGGTAAGGGTATCAAGTTTGTTGGCGAAGTTATTCGTCGTAAGTCAGGTAAAACGGCAGCTGCCAAATAATAATTAGACAATCATGGTAACTAAGATACAAAGAAGAAATAAAATCAAAACACGTATTCGTGGTAAAGTGTCTGGTAACGCTGTGCGTCCTCGTATGAGTGTTTTTAGAAGTAACAAGGCTATCTATGTACAGCTGATCGATGATTTGGCTGGAAAAACATTGGTTTCTGCGTCTTCTAAAGGTATTGAAGAAGGAACAAAATCAGAAATCGCAGCTAAGGTGGGCGAATTGGTAGCTAAGAAAGCTATTGAAGCAGGTATTGAGGCTGTAGTATTTGACCGTAACGGTTATTTGTTCCACGGTAGAGTAAAATCATTGGCAGACGGTGCTCGCAAGGGTGGTCTTAAATTTTAATGGATTATGGCAATTAAGAATAATAGAGTAAAATCGACTAACGATATTGAGCTAAAAGATCGTTTGGTAGCAATCAACCGCGTTACTAAGGTAACAAAAGGTGGTCGCACATTCACATTCGCTGCTATCGTGGTAGTAGGTAACGAAGATGGTATCGTTGGCTATGGTCTTGGTAAAGCGAATGAAGTAACTACAGCGATTGCAAAGGGTGTAGAAGCTGCTAAGAAAAATCTTATTAAGGTGCCAGTACATAAAGGAACTATCCCTCACGAGCAAGACGCTAAGTTCGGTGGTTCTCGTGTAATGCTGAAACCGGCATCTCAGGGTACCGGAGTAAAGGCAGGTGGTGCAATGCGTGCAGTGTTTGAAAGCGTTGGTATCACCGATGTGCTTGCTAAGTCTAAGGGTTCTTCTAACCCTCACAACTTGGTAAAAGCTACAATTGCAGCATTGAGTGAAATGAGAAGTCCGCAAACTGTTGCTCAGAATCGCGGCATCTCATTGGAACAAGTGTTTAACGGATAAAAATTTGTTACGAGATGGCTACAATTAAGATAAAGCAAGTAAAGAGCAGAATTAAGTGTCCTGCAATACAGAAGAGAACTTTAGATGCTCTTGGATTGAGAAAAATGAATCAGGTAGTAGAAAAGGAGGCAACTCCGTCTATACTTGGAATGGTAAACAGAGTTCGTCACCTTGTAGAAGTTGAGAACGCTTAAAATATTTGAATGATATGGATTTAAGTAATTTGCAACCCGCTGTAGGTTCTAACAAGAAGGGTAAGAGAATAGGTCGCGGTGCCGGTTCTGGTAAAGGCGGAACTTCTACACGTGGTCACAAGGGTGCGAAATCTCGTTCCGGATACAAGACCAAGGTGGGTTTTGAAGGCGGTCAGATGCCGCTACAACGTCGTGTGCCTAAATACGGTTTCAAGAATATGAACCGTGTAGAGTACAAGGCTATAAACTTGTCTGATTTACAGGGTTACGCTGAAGCTAACAAAGCTGAAACAATCACAGTAGCCGATATGGTTGCTGCCGGATTGGTAGGCAAGAAGAAACTTGTTAAGGTTTTAGGTAACGGAACATTGACAGTTAAACTTACTGTAGAGGCTAACGCTTTCTCAAAGAAAGCTGAAGAGGCTATAACAGCAGCGGGAGGTTCTATCCAAAAAATTTAATGTAGATGAAACTGATTGAAACTGCAAAAAACATTTGGAAGATAGAGGATTTGCGGAAACGAATCACTATAACAATTCTGTTGGTAATCGTATACCGACTTGGTTGTTATGTGGTTCTTCCGGGAATCAGTCCAAGTGAGATTGATGCTTTGAGACAATTCGCCAGCGGTGGATTGATGCAGTTGCTCGATATGTTCTCGGGTGGTGCTTTCTCACAGGCGTCTATCTTTGCGTTGGGTATCATGCCATACATTACCGCATCTATCGTAATTCAGTTGTTGGGAATGGTTTTACCGCAATTCCAGAAAATGCAACGTGAAGGAGAGAGCGGACGTATGAAATTGAACCAATATACACGCTATTTGACTGTATTGATATTGCTTTTGCAAGGTCCGGCTTACCTTGTTAACTTGCAGGTGCAGGTTAATGCTGCCGGAGGTGCTGCACATTTCGGATTCTGGACAACGGCTTATCTTACTTTGATTCTTGCTGCAGGTAGTATGTTTATCATGTGGCTTGGAGAAAAGATTACCGACAAGGGTCTTGGAAATGGTATATCATTGATAATCTTGGTAGGTATTATAGCTCGTTTCCCCGGAGCAATCGTACAGGAATTCACCAGCCGTTTGACAACTGCTCAAGGTGGTCTTGTAATGTTCTTGGTAGAAATCGTAATGCTTTTTGCTGTCATTGCAGGTGCTATCCTATTGGTTCAAGGTACACGTAAGGTGCCTGTACAATATGCAAAGCGCATTGTCGGTAATAAGCAATATGGTGGTGCACGTCAGTATATACCGTTGAAGGTTAATGCTGCCAATGTGATGCCTATCATCTTTGCACAAGCGATTATGTTCATACCGGTGGCATTTGCCGGATTCGGATCAAATCAAGGTACTGTTACCAGAGCTTTGACCGATATGAACGGTATTTGGTACAACGCTATTTATTTTGTGATGATTGTGGCGTTCACATATTTCTATACTGCAATCACAGTGCGTCCTGCACAGATGGCAGAAGATATGAAACGCAACAATGGATTCATTCCGGGTGTTAAGCCGGGAAAGAAGACTGAGGAATATCTTGATTCAATTATGTCACGTATCACATTGCCCGGTGCATTATTCCTTGGAGTAGTTGCTATATTACCGGCTTTTGCCAATGTGTGCGGTGTGAACCAGAATTTCGCTCAATTCTTTGGAGGTACATCTCTACTAATCATGGTGGGTGTAGTGCTTGATACACTGCAACAAATTGAGAGCCACTTGATGATGCACCACTACGATGGATTGATGAAGTCAGGTAAACTCAAGGGACGTACAACAGGAAGCGGATATTAATTATTGTAAGAGGTCGTTGAAAAAATGATTTATCTGAAGACTGAGGAACAAATTGAGCTGTTGCGAGAGGCTAATCTAATCGTAGCGCGTACGTTAGGAGAAGTGGCTAAATGGATTAAGCCGGGTGTAACCACCCTGAAACTTGACCGCATAGCCGAAGATTACATCCGCTCGCAAGGCGCAGTTCCCGGGTTCTTAGGTCTATATGGATTTCCTAATACTCTGTGTGTTTCGGTTAATGAAAACGTAGTGCATGGAATCCCTTCAAACTATGCGCTTGCTGAGGGCGATATTGTATCGGTTGATTGCGGCGCAGTGAAAAATGGCTACAATGGTGATTCTGCCTATACGTTTTGTGTAGGCGAAGTTGCACCTGAAGTCAAAGCTTTGCTGAAGACGACTAAGGAATCTCTTTATGTGGGGATTGAAAAAGCCGTTGAAGGCAATAGAATTGGTGATATAGGCAATGCTATTCAAGACTATTGTGAGAAGAGAGGCTATTCGGTTGTAAGAGACCTTACCGGTCATGGAATCGGTAAAAAGTGTCACGAAGATCCTGAAGTGCCTAATTTCGGTCGAAAAGGAACAGGTTCGCTTATCAAGAACGGGATGACGATCTGCATTGAACCCATGATTAACATGGGTAGCAAGAATGTGGTTTTTGAACGTGACGGATGGACTTGCAGAACGCGTGACCGTAAACCTTCGGCACATTTTGAACATGCAATAGCAATTCACAACGGGAAAGCCGATATTCTTTCATCGTTTGAATATATAGAAGAAGTACTTGGAGATAAATCAATATAATAAAAGATATGGCTAAACAAACCGCTATTGAACAAGATGGAGTAATCGTAGAAGCATTGTCTAACGCAATGTTCAGGGTAGAGCTTGAGAACGGTCATGAAATAACCGCTCACATCTCAGGAAAAATGAGAATGCACTATATAAAGATTCTACCCGGGGATAAAGTGAAAGTGGAAATGTCTCCATACGATTTAACCAAAGGAAGAATTGCTTTTAGATACAAATAAAAAACAAGAAATATGAAAGTAAGAGCATCAATTAAAAAGCGTACCCCTGAGTGCAAAATCGTAAGACGCAAAGGTCGCTTGTATGTGATAAACAAAAAAAATCCTAAGTATAAACAACGTCAAGGATAATATTTATTATTATTTGCGAAATAAATATTTTATAATAATATGGCTGTAAGAATAGTTGGTGTAGACCTACCCCAAAACAAGAGAGGTGAAATAGCCTTGACTTACATCTACGGTATAGGCCGTAGTGCTGCTAAGACAATTTTAGCGAAAGCTGGAATTGACGTGAATATTAAAGTAATGGACTGGACCGATGCGCAAGCCGCTAAAGTGCGTGAGGTTATCGGTGAGAATTACAAGGTTGAAGGTGACTTGCGTAGCGAAATTCAATTGAACATCAAGCGTTTGATGGATATCGGTTGCTATCGTGGAATCCGTCACCGTATCGGACTTCCTGTAAGAGGACAAAGCACAAAGAACAATGCTCGTACTCGCAAGGGACGTAAGAAAACAGTTGCTAACAAAAAGAAAGCTACTAAATAATAATTAAGTATGGCAAAAAAGACAGTCGCAGCAAAGAAGCGCAATGTGAAGATTGACGGTATAGGTCAATTACATGTACATTCTTCTTTCAACAACATTATTGTGTGCCTTGCTAACGGTGAGGGTCAAGTTATCTCATGGTCAAGTGCTGGAAAAATGGGCTTTAGAGGTTCAAAGAAGAATACCCATTATGCAGCTCAAATGGCAGCAGAAGATTGTGCAAAGGTGGCATTTGATCTTGGCTTGAGAAAAGTTAAGGCTTATGTTAAGGGACCGGGTAATGGACGTGAATCTGCAATCCGTGCTATTCACGGTGCAGGTATCGAAGTTGTAGAAATCGTCGATGTAACTCCACTACCACACAACGGATGTCGTCCACCAAAGAGAAGAAGAGTTTAATTTTAATAGTGAGAAACTCTTAAATTAATTATTACGAGTCTGAGTAGTGAATGGATTGCATATTATTAACCTCTCTGCAATCGCGGCTGCACTCCGAAGATTCATCAACTTTAATTATTAAAAGAAAAAATGGCTAGATATATCGGACCTAAATCAAAAATCGCTC
>X67_European_Roe__coassemble_52_pt1 | contig 26197 bp, 14 predicted proteins | sample X67_European_Roe__metabat2_low_PE_011 | metagenome-assembled genome bin X67_European_Roe
AGAGAGAAATTTGGCAAGCGGCAGATTTCACTCCCTCCAAAATAATAGATTGATAAGAGGTACTTTTGCGGAGAATGGAAATTGTCGTACCTTTGTGCCGAAAATATGGAATGATGGAAACATCAAACTGCAAATAGCACTGAAAAGAGAAGAAACATCCTTTATTGATACGTATATAACGTTAAGAAACAATAAAAAACATTAAATCTTCACCTTTTAGAATGCATCGTTAGAGGTTCCGACCATATTTCTGACTTATTACTCGTAAAATATTGAGTAATAACTGATTGCAAACTCCTATTGCATCCAAAGGATTGATATAGTGAAAGTTGGCAACAAACCTTACAAAGTAGTATTGTAAAACCAATTTTGCATATATAACAAAAGCCAACATATCTCCGAATGGGGATAAGTTGGCTTTAATAGTTCTTAAACAATTAGTCAAATTTTAGTATTACACTATGAGATTATTGATTCTCTATAGCGTTCAGTTTTTCCTCATTACCTAATTGATAATAGATTGCACGTAAAGCGTTCTTTGCATCATAATTTTCTTTATCAAGCTCATAAGCTCTTTCAAGATAAGGTAACGCTTGTTCATAAAGAGGATCTGTCAATTTAGCCAATTCATCACCGGCTAAATCGGTTTTTTCATCTCTGATTTTAACAGCCTTATTGAAATAGTAACGTCCTAAATCAAAATGAGCCTTTGAAGAATTTGGATCAAGTTCAACCGCTTTCTTAAAATAAGGTAGCGCTTCTTCTATTGAAGATTGATTTTCAACCAAATTACCTTTCAAATTAACAAATTCTGCATTTTGAGGATCATCGCTTATAGCCTTGTCAAGAATTATATTTGCTTTAGCAAAATCCTTATTGTTCAAATAGTAATTAATAAGGATTCTTACATACTGGCTATCTTGTTTTCCATATAAAGGCATTGCCTCTTCTGCTATTTCTGCAATCTTATCAGTCTGGTTTGATTGAGCTGCGCAATTTAACGCATAATCATAAGCCTCCTTTTTAGTATAACCTAATTTTCTCGCCTTATCAAAAGCTTCTACAGCATCATTAGGATTCTTATCTTGCCACATTGCAATTCCTTGATAGAATCTCAATTCACCTACAACTGTATCAGCAAGTTGAGGTATTTTACCATCTAAACATGGCATTGAAGGCATTGTAGCACAATACTCCCATGCCTTAATTGCTTTATCATATTTTTTCTCGCCGTATAATTCGCTTGCGACGATGTTTAACGGATTATAATTTTCCGCCAACAAATCAACAATCTTTTTAGAATACTTTGTTTTAATCTTTGTCTTACCGGTTTTCTTATCAACCTTTGGCTCCCCTGTTTTTTTATCTACTTCAGGAACACTGTCAAGAGGCAACGCTTTTACCAAATAGTCATAACTTGATAAAAGAGCATTACCTAAAACGCCCATATCTACCGGCTGACTTAGCATTTTCTTTTTCCACAAATCATCAAACTCTTTCAATTCAAGCTTAGCAGCGACAAACCATGTTTGTGCATTATTTTTTGATGTTTCTTCCGATAAAGCCGGTGCCAACTTTGCACGCATTGCAGCATAATCTTTTGTAGTTTCAATTTCTTTCTCCACCTCTTTCACCAACGACTCTTGTGCGTTCAAGAAAGAAAAGGATAGTGAAGAACACGCTAACATTAAAAATAATTTTTTCATGTTGATTAATTTAGAAATTAATTAAATATTTACTCTATATTGTTTTCTATTTCTGGTGTATCTGTCATTTCTGTTTGAGCAGGATTAACATTAGATTCTTCAGAGATATTCTCACTTTCCTCTACTTCACAGGTATCAACTTTACATACTGATGCTATCTCATCATTTCGTTTTTCCAAATTTATAAGTTTAACACCTTGCGTAGCACGTCCCATTACTCTAATATCTGCGACATTCAAGCGTATTGTAATACCTGACTTGTTAATTATCACCAAATCATTTTTATCATTTACACTCTTTATAGTCACAAGTTTACCCGTCTTCTCGGTGATATTTATTGTCTTGACACCCTTTCCGCCTCGATTAGTGATGCGATAGTCATCAAGAACCGAACGTTTACCGAAGCCCTGTTCTGACACGACCATTACAGAGTTTTCGGTATTTTTAGGCATACAAATCATACCAACAATTTCATCATCATCTGAATCTAATGTCATACCTTTTACTCCGGTTGACATACGTCCCATTTCACGGACTTTACTTTCATGGAATCTGATAGCTTTTCCATATTTATTGGCAAGTATTATATCACTATCACCGTCAGTCAAGCGCACTTCAACCACTTGATCATCCTCTCTGATTATAATGGCATTCACACCATTAACACGCGGACGAGAATATGCTTCCAATTTTGTTTTCTTAATTACACCGTTCTTTGTGCAGAATATAAGATTATGCGTCATGTTATATTCCGGATCGGTTAAATTCTTACAACGGATGAAAGCGTTAACTTTATCATCGGAATCTATATTAAGCATATTCTGTATTGCTCGCCCTTTTGAGTTCTTGCTACCCTCGGGTATCTCATAAACTTTCAACCAATAGCAACGTCCCTTTTGAGTGAAGAACAGCATATAGTTGTGCATCGATGCCGGATATATATATTCAATGAAATCTTCATCTCGTGTATCACTACCCTTTGCACCAACTCCGCCACGGTTTTGCGCACGGAATTCTGTTAATGGAGTACGCTTAATATAGCCTAAATGAGATATTGTGATAATCATTTCATCATCGGCATAGAAATCTTCAGCATTAAATTCTTCCGATGCATATACGATTTCCGTTTTTCTCTCATCACCGAATTTATCCCTCACTTCAATCAATTCATCTTCAATGACCTTACGGCATACTGCATCATCAGTCAAGATGTCATTAAGATGTTTTATCAATTTCTGTAATTCATCAAATTCATCACGAAGTTTATCCTGTTCAAGATTTGTCAGATTACGTAAACGCATTTCAACGATTGCACGAGTTTGCGCATCATCCAAATCAAATCTTTCGCTCAATCTGTTGCGGGCTTCATCGGTGGTCCTACTGCTCTTGATGATGTGTATTACTTCATCAATATTATCTGATGCAATAATCAATCCTTCAACGATATGCGCTCTATCCTGAGCTTTTTTCAGTTCAAACTTAGTACGACGTATAACGACTTCATGCCTATGGTCAAGGAAATGTTGCAAAATCTCCTTCAAATTCAATGTATATGGACGTCCCTTTACAAGGGCTACGTTATTAACACTGAAAGAAGATTGCAACTGCGTCATTTTATAGAGTTTGTTAAGCACAACATTCGCATTTGCATCTTTTTTAATGTCAATAACTATACGCATCCCCTTTCGGTCACTTTCATCATTGATATTGGAAATGCCCTCAAGTCGTTTTTCTTCTACAAGTTTGGCTATATCTTCAATAAGCACTCGCTTATTAACATTATACGGAATTTCAGAGACAATAATCTTTTCTCTATCGCCTTCTGTCTCAATTTCAACCTTGGCACGTACCACAATACGCCCGCGACCGGTCATGAACGCTTCTTTCACGCCATTATAGCCATAGATTATACCGCCTGTAGGGAAATCAGGAGCTTTTATATATTGCATCAAGTCTGTTATCTCCAATTCAGGATTTTCCAACAGAGCCAAACAGCCGTTTATTGATTCCGTTAAATTGTGTGGCGGCATATTTGTAGCCATACCGACAGCGATTCCGGAGGCTCCGTTAACAAGCAGATTAGGGAATCTTGTAGGTAATACCACAGGTTCTTGCAGCGTATTGTCAAAGTTTGGCGTAAAGTCTACCGTATCTTCGTCTATATCACGCATCATCTCTTCACCCATCTTTGCCAAACGTGCTTCTGTATAACGCATAGCTGCCGGACTATCACCATCGATAGAGCCAAAGTTTCCTTGACCTTCAACCAATGTATAGCGCAAAGCCCAATCCTGTGCCATACGAACCATTGCAAAGTAAACGGAGGAATCACCATGCGGGTGATATTTACCTAATACTTCACCGACTATACGCGCCGATTTCTTTGTAGGAGCTGTAGATACGTTTCCCAACTTTTCCATTCCAAACAACACCCTGCGATGCACCGGTTTGAAACCATCACGCACATCAGGGAGCGCACGCGACACTATCACCGACATTGAATAGTCGATGTATGCCGATTTCATTTCATTTTCAATATTGATCTTTCTAATTCGATCTTCTGACATATTTTTCTTAAAATTATATACATTTATTACTTTAACATCATGTATTATACATGATGCCAAGTATCTAATTCAACATACAAAGATAGCATTTTTTAGCGACAATACACCACTTTTTATACAACTATTCACCTAAATATGTTAAGACTTTGGCATAATAATTGCTATATTAAAGATTATTAATATTTATGGACTGTTTATGTTCAACAACAATCATAATTTTGCGTTTAATATTTACACCATTATTAATTGACTGTTATACGTTATGAAATTAGATAAAAAGAAATGTATCAAATACAATCCGTTAGATGAATTGATTTTAGAGCAGCTGCGTATGGGTGCTGATTTTCAAGAAGAGGATGAAGAGGATGGATTCTCAAGCAACGAACAGCATGGGAACATGTCATCATCCGGTCATTCATCCGGAAAGGCCACAACCAGCAAATCTACGCCTAAGAATAGCAACGGCACACCAGTTCTTGACAAATACGGTAAGGACATGACAAAAGATGCCGAAAATGGAAAACTTGACCCGGTTATTGGCAGAGAACGGGAAATTGAACGACTTGCGCAGATACTCAGTCGTCGAAAAAAGAACAATCCTGTGCTTATTGGAGAACCCGGCGTTGGGAAATCGGCAATTGTAGAGGGATTAGCTCTTGCCATTATACGTAGAAAGGTATCCCGTGTATTATTTGACAAACGCGTTGTATCACTTGACATGGCATCCCTTGTTGCAGGGACTAAATACAGAGGACAATTTGAAGAAAGAATAAAAGCTGTCATTGAAGAACTTGCAGGCAATCCCGATGTGATTCTATTTATTGACGAAATACATACAATCGTTGGTGCAGGAAGTGCAGCAGGTTCTATGGATGCTGCAAATCTGCTCAAACCGGCTCTTGCCCGAGGTGAAATACAATGTATAGGAGCTACGACTTTGGACGAATATCGCAAGAACATAGAGAAAGACGGTGCTTTAGAACGCCGTTTTCAAAAGGTTATGGTTGAGCCAACCACTGCAGAAGAAACCCTGTCCATACTAAACAACATCAAAAGTAAGTATGAAGAACATCACGGTGTCATCTACACACCTGAAGCTGTCGAAAGCTGCGTAAAATTAACTGAAAGATATGTAAGCGACCGCAATTTCCCCGATAAAGCAATTGACGCTCTTGATGAAGCCGGCTCGAGGGTACACATCACAAATATTGTTGTCCCCAAAGAAATAGATGAATTAGAAAAGCAAATAAGCGAAGCACAACGAAATAAGGTCAAAGCTGCTCAAGCACAAAACTTTGAGATTGCAGCAAATTATCGTGACATGCACGAGCAATTAACCCAAAAATTGAATCAAGCAAAAAATGACTGGGAAGAAGAACTTTCAAAAAAACGTGAGACCGTAGACGTAGATAAAGTTGCCGAAGTCGTTGCCATGATGACAGGAGTTCCGGTTCAACGCATTGCACAAGCAGAAAGTGAGCGATTGCTGAATATGGGTGATGAACTTAAAGACGCAATCATAGGTCAGGATTTGGCTATTGAAAAGATCGCAAAATGTATACGCCGCAACAGAGTGGGATTAAAAGACCCTAACCGCCCTATTGGCAGTTTCATGTTCCTCGGTCCCACAGGTGTCGGAAAAACATATCTTGCAAAGAAACTTGCAGAATTCCTTTTCGGAAGTGAAGATGCTCTCGTCAGAATAGACATGAGCGAATATATGGAAAAATTTACCGTCTCACGACTTGTAGGAGCACCTCCGGGATACGTAGGTTATGAAGAAGGTGGACAATTAACCGAAAAAGTTCGTCGTCATCCATATTCCGTTGTCCTACTCGATGAGCTTGAAAAAGCACATTCCGATGTATTCAATATGCTGCTTCAGGTAATGGACGAAGGGCGACTTACAGACAGTCTGGGTCGCAAAGTTGATTTCAAGAATACTATTATAATAATGACATCAAATATAGGTTCACGTGAATTAAAAGACTTTGGTGGTGGCGTAGGTTTCAACACTACCACAATTACAAAAGAACGTTCACAAGGTATCATCACGAAAGCATTAAACCAAAGATTCTCTCCTGAATTTTTGAACCGTATTGATGATATTATCATGTTTGACTCATTAAACAAGGATAATATTTTTAAGATAATAGACTTGGAACTACGCTCTTTCTACAAACGAGTGCAGGAACTCGGATATTTATTGGAAATCACCCCTGCAGCAAAAGATTTCTTGGCAGAAAAAGGATATGATAATCAATATGGAGCAAGACCACTGAAGCGTGCTATTCAAACGCACATTGAAGATGCTCTTGCCGAAATACTGTTAAAGGGAGAGGCAAAAAGCGGTGATAAAATTCTTGTAGATGTTTCTACCGACAAAGATAAAATCACAACCTCCATTAAACAATAAGGGAAAGGCTTCCGGAATAATCGTCTCGGAAGCCTTTTCTTCTTTTATTATGTCTATTATTTCTTCAATGCAATGAGAATAACTCCATCACTTGCCTTTTCTCCATATTTTTCAATATAGGGTACTAAATCCTTTTTATATTTTACCACAGTCAATTTTTCAATCTTCTCAGTCGGAATTTCATCAAGAGTTTTTTCGTAAATCTCACCGTCTACTAAAACCAAACCAAGTTCCGACTTCTTCTTTGAAGTATCATTTAACTTTTGTGAATCATTTGTATTGTCTTGCTTTAGCACAATGTTTACTTCTTGTGAAGCTTTCTTACCTAATTTCACTACAGTTTTTCTGTAACCTGCATACATCACTTCTACTATAGCTCCTTTTTGTACTGACATTATATACATTCCATTAAGATCGGTAACAACACCTTTCTTTGTTGCCTTATTAACAATGACAGCACCTATAATCGGGTCACCTTTCACATCAGTTACCTTTCCTGATAGCACACAATCACCTGAGGATTCATCTACCTTCACTTTCACAACTCTACCTTTTAAATTGGAAGATTGTTGTTCGGCACTTACCGACTCACTACTTTCTATGGCAAACACATTCATGCTCATAGACAGTAACATTACTAAAAATACATTTGACTTCATAATAGTTTTGTTTTTAAGTTAAACATTAATATAATATTCATTTTAGAAAGATATGCAGTTCCCCTGAGAATGCTATATAGCACTCCCGAATAGCAACTTTATATAATTATGATTATTCTATTCTTTCAGTTCTATTTCTATTACTCCGTTTTGAGCAACATTACCATATTTTTCTATATACGGTTTCAATTTATCCCCCACCTTAACTACAGTGACACTTTTTATCTTATCGGTAGCTATTTCATCAAGAGATTTATTGTAGTGAACACCATTAACAACAACCAACGGTGTCACGTTTTTGGTTTCACTTGAAGATTCTTGTTGAATGTCATTTTCCCTTCGGGTATCTACCTCATTATTTGAGCGTTCCAACGACATGTTTACAAATTGCTCTCTATCATTCCCCACAAGAATGAGACCATTCTCATAATCAGGATAAAGGACTGCCAACTTAGAACCATTCTCTATATTAAGCGAAAACAGACCGTCCATATCAGTGGCAACTCCAACCGTTGTTGTAATATCTTTTATTACAGCTCCAACAATCGGCTGTCCGGTATCTTTATCGGTTATCATACCGAATACACGACATCCTGAGTTAGAACCCGTTATAACACTTACTTCCGATGTATTTTGTAAAGACTTGATTTCATCGGGCTTTTTCACAAAAGCGAATACAACAACAGCAACCAATAAAAACGGAGCTATCAATATCGCTCTGGCATTCTGTTCGGTTCTTATTCTTGTCATTGCCAAAAATCGGTTCTTTAATGGATGACCGGTTAAATTACAAGCAATATCAGCTTTCACTCCTAAAACTTGTTTAAGTAGCGTTGTTCTATACTCTGTTAGGTCATATCCAGCATTCAACACATCCCTATCCGCCTCCATTTCTTGTATTTCTACAAGTTTTCTCATCGTAAACCACACAAAAGGATTAAACCAGCATAATAGTTTTAGCAATTCAAGAAACAAGCGTTCTTGAGAATGTTTGTGTTCAATATGACTACGCTCATGTGCCACAATTTGATTAAATTCTCTATCACTCTCTAATATAGGCAGATAAATCGTATTGAGGAATGAAAAAGGTGCGGTTATTGAATTGTTATATGCAATTATACATATATCCGATTTTTCCAATACAGATTTCTTCCATATTTTATATGTAGCATACAATTTTTTCAGTAAATATGATAATATCAAAACAAAACCAACCACATATATAATGAAAACAATCACGTCGGACAACATATATAAATTATGCTCTACAGTTTGTACGGCAGTTGTTGGTACAACACCATTAGATTCCATTGCATCAACAAACAATACTTCCCCGCTCCACACCGGAATTTGCATTACAGGTATCAAGCACGACATAAAAATGCCAGTCAGCAAGAAAAAACGGTTTACTTTAAAACTTGTGTACTTCATGACAAACAACTGATATATCGCAAAGAAGATACCACTGCACACAATGCTTTCGATGATATATAATAATGGAGCTTTCATATTTCTTACTTCTTTTCCTTGATTATCTTTATCACGTCTTCCAATTCATCTATAGTAATAGATTTTGAATCGGAGAAAAAACACACCATTTGAGAGAATGAACCTCCAAAGAAATTATTCAGCACATTTCCCATAAAAGATTTGGTGTAACTACTCTTCTCTACAAGTGGATGATACTGATAGGTCGTTCCAAATGAGGTATGACCTACAAACCCCTTCTTTTCCAATACACGAATTACTGTAGATACTGTATTATACGCAGGTTTTGGCTCCGGCATATCTTCCAGAATATCTTTCACAAATACTCTTTCTTTTTTCCACAGTATTTGCATTACCTCCAATTCGGCACGTGTCAATTCTTGAGTTGAGTTATTTGCTTTTCTTGCCATAGTATATAGTTAAAATTCAATGGCAAATATACAACTATTTTTATAGTTACTAAACTAAATAAATAGTTTAACAATAATTTAACATATTACTTTTTCATTTTGCGTAATATCTCACGATGTTTATCAGCTAAATCATCAAATCCGAGTTCGTCATATACCTCTATCAGTTTTTTATGACACTTGACATTCTTTTTATCTGATTTTAATGCTCTTTTTAATGATTTCAGTGCTAATTCTATCTGTTCTTTCTCAAGACAGATACAACCTATATAATAATTTGCGTCAAAATTGTTTTTATCCAATGTTAACACTTTAAAAAACAGTCTTTCAGCAACGTCTGTTTCTTCATAATCAAAATACAAACGTGCTTTACCCAACATCGCTTCTATGCACTCATCCCACAATTCTAACGCTTTATTATAGTTTGCTATCGCCGATTTAACAGCAATAGAGTTTATGGCTTGTTTTCTATTTTTTCCATAACCGATCTCATCCTCTTCAACACTGTCATATTCCAATGACTGCTTACCTAATTGAACGTATTCCATAGCCAAATTATGCAGAGTTTTGGTCTGAATTTCCAATTTTTGTTCCAACCTCTTGACTTCTGTATGTAACTTGTCATTTTGTATAAGTTTGCGACTAATATATCGTCTTGCCAAACTGCTATCGAGAATGTTCTTACATTTTATTCCTTCAGCAAAACATTCAACACATGTTCTGAAATCCTTATCATCAAAAGCCGAGACTGCATCGACAAAGCATTTATCAGCTTTTGAACTTACAATAGTTGCGTCAATAAGCGACTGATTATTAAAAGTCCTACTAAAATCCACTACAGCTGGATTTACAATAATATCTCTTGCACTAAGGTTCTGACATAGAGTGATACCTTCAAGTGAAGTACAACGAGACAAAGCCACATAGGTTTGACCGCTTGAAAAGGCACCGCCGCTGAAATCCATGACCACTTTATTAAATGTAAGTCCTTGACTCTTATGAACAGTTAGAGCCCAAGCTAATTTCAAAGGAAACTGCTTGAATGTACCAAGCACAATCTCTTTTATCCGTTTTTCCTTTTCATCATAGGTATATTGCATATTCTCCCATTGTGCAGCCTCAACGGTATAGGATTTTCCGTTCTCTAATTCAACCGTTATATCATCAATACCACAACGTTCCACCTTACCTATCGTACCATTTATCCACCTACCATCCTTATCATTTTTAATAAAAATCACCTGCGCACCGACTTTAAGCGTAAGGTTTTGAGATGTAGGCAGATTCTGCAATGGGAATATTCCGTCTATCTCACCTTCATATAGAGATTCTTCTGTATTAAGTTCCGCAAGATGTTGCTCATTTATCACATCTACAGTGTCACGTCTTGTAGCCAATGTAATGACAAAATCCTTCTTGTCCTCTTTAAAATTCTTTATGTACCGAGAATTAATAACGGCAAGATCCTCTTTTGTGGCTTTATTAATACGAATCCTATCCAATATGGAAATAAACCGACTATCCGTCTGACGATAAATCTTCTTAAGTTCAATGGATACTATATTAACATATTTAAAAGCGTTTGCGTTAAAAAAGAAAAATTGATTATATGCACGCTGCAACAAAGGACGCATTTCCGATGTAACAACCGGCTCCAGCTGAAACACATCTCCCACAAGCAACAATTGTTTGCCCCCAAAAGGCTCACGCATATTACCCGAATAAATTCTAAGAACTCTATCCACAAAGTCAATCATGTCGGCACGCACCATTGAAATCTCGTCAATGATTATCAAATCCAACTCTTTAATGATTTTCACCTTGTCCTTGGGATATTTCAACGTCTGCCGTATTTTCTTGGGTGAAAAATCAACGTCATCGGGCAACAATGGTTTAAGAGGCATTTTAAAGAATGAATGCATGGTCATTCCGCCTACATTTACAGCAGCTATACCGGTTGGAGCAAGTACGACAAATTTTTTCTTGGTCGTTTCACATACATAACGAAGAAATGTACTTTTCCCCGTTCCTGCTTTCCCCGTCAAAAACACCGATTGGTTGGTGTTATAAATAAGTTCTAATGCGTTCAGGAACTCTTTATTCTCAAAATCCAAAGTTATCTCTTCGTTAACACTCATTCTTTTTCTACTTTCTGATTATGTTCTATTTACAAAAGTAAGAAAAACCAATATTCTATTAAAATAATCGGACGAAGAAATGTACCTCGCCCGATATATAAAAATCATATCATTATCTATTAGAATCTGTATCCGATAGACCAAACCAATTGACTATTATTATCCTTAACAATGGCTTTGGGCGATTGAATCAGGTCTTTGTCACTTCCCTCCTCATTATATGGAGAAAAGGCACTGTATACACTCTTGCGACTTTTATTAACATAAGCCAAATCAGTATAGAATCCTTTGTATCGGTATCCCAATCCTCCGGTGATATATTGAGTGGATTTATCGAATGTGTAAGCAGGAGTTGTTCCTGCTGTCATGATTTCCATCCTGCCGTTAATCGCATCTTCATTTACCGGTGAAGATTGATAAGCATATCCTAAACGCAAACTTACACTTGGTGTTAAACGATACTCTCCTCCTATCTTAAATACATTCATAGCCTTATAATAGTCTTTTATGGATTGCGTCACCAACTTGTCACCGGAAAAATATCCATATCCATCGTCATATTCAATATTCATTTCGTTATAAGCCACACGCTCATAATCAAAACTTAAAATAGCTTTAGTTCCAATTACTGTTGCTAAACCCATATTAAATTTCCACGGTGTCCTTACTTTATATTCTACCACATCTAAATATCCTGCGTTTGCCTTTTCAATACCGGTCTTGGTGAAATTATTTGAACTTATCGTTTCATAATTCATTTGAGATAGGATTTCATCTTTTAACGTCCAATATGTAGGTGTATGAAATGCCATACCTATACGAAATTCGTTAACCGGCTTAAAAATTACCCCAAATTTGAAATTCATACCGCTACCGGTAGTGCTAAGCCTATTTTCCAATCCGAAAGCAGCAATTCCTTCTGAATCTATGGCACCTTCTTCATTTTTTATAACCGTTGCTGAATTTAAACCTTCACCATAGTAAGTGTATTTATTAAATTCCAAATTATTTATTCCAAATGCAACACCCCAATAAAGCATGTCAGCAAGATTTCCTCCAAGATTCATATTAAATTCATCTATACCACCCTCTTCTATTATCTCATATTCACTGAAACCATTGGTATTTGGATTCATCAATCCCATAAACGCAGAACCTATACCGTCAGTATCATAATGCGTAGGATTAATCAAATAGGAATTATATGCCATTATACTCATCCAAGGCGCATACGAATCATAATATGGGTCATACAGAACTTCATCGTTATTATCATACTCAAAAGCCAAATCATAAGACGTATATCCTAAAGTATTGGTAATACTTGCCGTATAATTTGATAAAGATGATTTAATATCAGCGATTTTTCCGCCATATCGTCTATTCAAAGACACCGGTCTATTATAAGAAAAGCCCCAATTTACATAAGGCATAGTTTCAGAGTCCAATTTGTAACTGCCTACATAACCAAAATTATTGCAAGTAAATTTTGTTTGGGATATTTTTGATGTAATTCCGTTTCCTGCTGATTTCGTAGATTGCAAATCAAGATTAAGCGTCAATCCTATATCAGAACTGCGGTACACACCAATACCGCCGGGATTCTGGTTTATTGCAGTCATGTCTCCACCTAAAGCGGTGAAAGCTCCTGCCATTGACATATATCTTGCAGTACCTTTTAAATCATTTTGAGATACAGAATATGCATCCACTGCAGTTTGTGCCTGTATCAACATCGGCACAGCTATCAATAAAAAACTTATAATCCTTTTCATTGTAACATCATTTTCAAATTATACGTTTATTTTATCTGCGACGTCCTCCACCGTAACCTCCTCGGCTACCACTTCCTCCGCCAAAGCCACCACGGTTGCCTCCTGTTGAATAACCGCTGTTTCGCGACTGACGATAGGAACGGTTATTATATGAATCTTTTGATTGTCGGCTGTTGTTATCGTTATCTTTATTTACCGATGGTCGGCGTCCTCCGGATTTTTTATTGTTTCCTGAACTCTTGTTTACACTTGGTCGTCTTCCGCTATTGTTCTTCACATTTTCCCCATTCGTTCTGCTATATGTAGATACAGATGGACGACGTCCACCACTTGAAGAGCCTCCGGTTACTGTATTACCAACATAAGGTCGTCTGCCACCGGCATTATATGTTGGACGAGGTGACGGAGCATGCCCTACACCATGACCGGGATGATGCGGAACACCCGGATGCCATCCATGATGATGGTGGTGAACCGGATAACACCAATCCCAACCAAAAGACCATGACCAGCCCCAACCATACCAAGATGAATACCAACTTGGACCATACCATCCCACTCTCCATAAATAAGTCGGGTGGTAATACCAATCATACCAAAATGGATCCCAATAATTTACCGGTGTACCTATTATCAAATTTACATCGGGAGTGGTTGTTACATAATAGACTTCAGCCAATTCAGGATCATTCGTCTCCACTATTACTGTAGGATTATGGAAACGACGTATTCTGTCGGTATACACGAAATCCCCTTGATTATTGACTGTAGTGCTATCATAGGATACCGATTCCGTAGAAGAATATCTGCGATTATATTCATCTACATCACGCATATTATCATAATATCCGTAATCGTATCCGGTTTCATCCATTATAGATGTACTTTTATTATCAGATACTTTCTGTGACTCTTTTTTCTTGGACTTCGAACTATTATAATAAATATCGTCATAGTCCTGTGAGCATACGTCAAAAGACACCGATAAAATAATCGCTAATAATATTGACAATCTTATTCTCATAGTCAGTTTAATTTAAGTTCTATAATCTTTAGACTTTTCTTACGAAAGAAAGTTTAAGAAGTTGTTTTGAATTTTCTTAAAAAAGTTATTCCGGTTTTTCTTGTGTCATATTAAAACAACTTCTAAATATCATCTTGCTAAAATTACAATAATAAATATAATCCAACAGCCTATTATATATTGTTTTAATTGTATTTATACAATATTAATACTATGGCATATTTATATAGTATTCATGTGTTAGCTCTATATATTCATCGGTGTATACATGTCGTTCTTTTTCTATTGCAATATATTTCTCCTCGAAATCGCCGTTACGCTTAGATATGTCCCATAACAATCTTTTAGGAGTTCCTCCTACAACCGGACATACATATAATTTCTGCCTTAGAAACATGTTTTCCGCCTTAGCACATTCTTCTATCAACTGTTCGACATCAACAGGTGTTATCAAGAACAAATGCCCGTTTTTATCCAAAAGCCGTGCTGCACCGGCAATTAACAGGTTATATGACAAGGTATCGGTATGGCGAGCCAAATTCCTTTTTGATTCCGGAGAGTTCATACTGTTTATGAAATACGGCGGATTTGAAACTATTGCATCATACTTGCTGATACATGCGCCAACGTATTCTAAGAAATCTGCGTTTATCAAGTGCAACCGACCTTTCCATGACGATGAATCGAAATTTAATCTTGCTTCTTCTGCGGCATCTCTATCGATTTCGATTGCTGTTATTTCAGCATTGCATCTTTGTGCCATCATAAGGGCAATCAATCCTGTTCCCGTACCTACGTCAAGTATGCTACCGGCGTTTGAAATATCTGCCCACGAGCCAAGAAGCACACCGTCAGTACCTACCTTCATTGCACTTAATTCATTTCTCACATTAAACTGCTTGAAACGGAATATCTTTTCTCTTGCCATTTTGTAAAAAAACAAGTTGGATGAATGTATATCAAGCATTCACCCAACCTGTATATAAAAATAATGCTTAATTAATTCTAATATTCATTCCATGCCTTTATCTCAACATTGTCAAGCGACATATTACAGAAAGCTCTGATATAAGCTGACGCAAGACGTGCATTTGTCAATAGAGGGATATTATGGTCAATTGCCGAACGACGTATTCTATAGCCGTTAGTCAATTCTCGCTTACTATGATTCTTAGGAATGTTTATCACTAAATCTATCGCATGGCTTGAAATCAAATCCAATATATTTTCACCTTCTTCATCAGGCCAACATACAGGAGCCGCATTTACACCATTTGTTTCCAAGAATTTAGCTGTTCCCTCAGTCGCATAAAGTCTATACCCGTTCTCAGCAAGCATTCTACAGCAGTCAAGCATATCTACTTTACCACGTACATCACCGGAAGAAACAAGCACTGCTTTATCTTTGCTTGGGACACGATGACCTACCGAAATCATGGCATTTAATAACGCTTCGTCAAAATTAGCTCCCAAACATCCCACTTCACCAGTTGATGACATATCTACACCCAATACAGGGTCAGCCTTATGCAAACGGGCAAAAGAGAATTGAGATGCCTTAATACCGGTATAATCTATATCAAATGTTGATGAATCGGCTTTCTCAACCGGTTCATTAAGCATTATACGAGTAGCGGTCTCAATAAAGTTACGTTTCAAAATCTTTGATACGAATGGGAAACTTCTTGATGCACGCAGATTACATTCAATAACCTTTACATCATTGTTCTTGGCAAGATACTGAATATTGAAAGGACCTGATATATTAAGTTCCTTTGCAATCTTTTTGCTTATACGCTTAATGCGACGTGCTGTTTCCATATAAATTTTCTGAGCAGGGAAAACCAACGTTGCATCACCGGAGTGTACACCGGCAAACTCTATATGTTCTGAAATAGCATATTCAATAATCTCACCGTTGCGTGCTACAGCATCAAATTCGATTTCTTTTGCATTTTGCAAAAATTCTGATACAACCACAGGGAATTCTTTCGACACTTTTGCCGCTGCTCCCAAGAATTCATGCATTGAGTCATAATCATAGCACACATTCATCGCAGCACCTGAAAGTACATAGCTTGGACGTATCAGTACAGGGAAACCAACTTCTTCAACAAATTTGTCTATATCATCAAAACTTGTCAGCTCCTTCCAACGCGGCTGGTCTATTCCCAGACTGTCAAGCATTGCCGAGAACTTATGGCGATTTTCTGCACGGTCGATTGAGATAGGCGACGTACCAAGTACGGGAACATGACGACGATACAACTTCATTGCAAGATTATTCGGTATCTGACCGCCAACGGATACTATTACACCGCGAGGAGATTCCAAATCAATCACATCAAGTACACGTTCAAAACTCAATTCGTCAAAATAAAGGCGGTCACACATGTCATAATCCGTAGATACAGTCTCAGGATTATAATTTATCATAATAGACTTATAGCCCAATTTACGACATGTATTTACTGCATTTACAGAGCACCAATCAAATTCTACAGAGCTACCTATACGATAAGCCCCCGACCCTAAAACGACTATGTTTTTGCCTGAATTATAATCATAAGGAATCTGATGGGATTCAGCTCCGTATGTTACATACAAATAATTCGTTAATTCAGGATATTCAGATGCAACTGTATTGATGCGGCAAACTTTCGGCGTTATATTCATGCTCTTTCTATGCTCTCGCACCCTCAAGACATCAGCCTCATAATTGGATTCCGGATTTTCCACACAACGTGCTATTTGGAAATCACTGAATCCAAGCCTTTTCGCCTCTGCCATGACATCGGCAGGAACATCCTCTATCTTCGTGTAACCTTTCAGTTTCTCGGCATAATCAACAATATTCTTTAATTTTGACAAGAACCATGGGTCTATTTTTGTCAATTTCTCTATTCGTTCTACGCTATAACCTTGCTCCAAAGCTCGAGCTATTGCAAAAATACGCAAATCGGTAGGATGAGATAGAGCGTGATCCAAATCGTCAAACTCTATGTCACGATTGCACACGAATCCGTGCATACCCTGCCCTATCATACGAAGTCCCTTTTGAATAATTTCTTCAAAAGACTTACCGATTGACATGATTTCTCCAACCGACTTCATAGATGAACCAATTTCACGGTCTACACCGACAAATTTTGTTAAGTCCCAACGTGGTATCTTTACAATCATATAATCCACTGACGGAGCCACATAAGCAGAATTAGGTGTACCCATTTCACCTATTTGGTCAAGAGTGTAACCTAAAGCAAGTTTGGCAGCAACGAACGCCAACGGATAACCTGATGCCTTTGACGCCAAAGCAGAGCTACGACTTAACCGCGCATTTATTTCTATAATTCTATAATCATTGGTTTCCGCATTAAATGCATATTGTATATTACATTCACCAACAATACCTATGTGACGAACAACTTTAATTGCTATATCTTGCAACATATTAATTTGTTCTTGTGTCAATGACACTATCGGAGCCACAACGATACTTTCACCTGTGTGAATACCAAGCGGGTCGAAATTTTCCATTGGAACAACTGTGAAACAATGGTCATTCTTATCCCTGATTACCTCAAATTCAATTTCTTTCCAGCCTTTCAAGGATTCTTCCACCAAGATTTGTTTGGAGTGCGTCAATGCACTTTCACACAATTCATGGAATTCTTCATCATTTGCGCATATACCTGAACCGAGACCGCCCAAAGCATAAGCAGAACGAACCATAACAGGAAAACCTATTTTATGAGCGACAGATACCGCATCTTCCATAGTTTCCACTGCTTGCGACACAGGGGTTTTAGCCTGAATTTCATTTAATTTTTTCACAAATAAGTCGCGGTCTTCGGTTATCATAATAGCCTCTACCGATGTACCCAAGACTTTCACGCCATATCGTTCCAATGTTCCGTTCAAGTACAATTCAGTTCCGCAATTTAAGGCAGTCTGACCTCCAAATGCAAGCAATATACCATCAGGACGCTCTTTCTTTATTACTTCTTCTACAAAATGAGGAGTTATTGGAAGAAAATAAACTTTATCGGCTACACCTTCCGATGTTTGAATAGTCGCAATGTTCGGATTAATTAGAACTGTTGAGATTCCGTCTTCTCTAAGGGCTTTCAATGCCTGAGAACCTGAATAGTCAAACTCTCCGGCTTGACCTATTTTTAAGGCACCGGAACCGAGTAATAATACTTTTTTTATTCCGTCGTTCATAATATTTGTGATATAATTCATGCAAAGTTATAATAATTTAGGGACTGAAACAAATAACCATTAACGAAAAAGATAACACAACAACATTTTTTTCTTCCTGCCACACTTAATGCAATGGCTCTGAATGCCCCGGCTACCGTGAAAATAACCGGACAGAACAGAGATTGCGTACTATCAAGTCTCTATATGACAAAAGAACGTATTGAATCCGCTACCGACAAACGTTTCAAAATATCTACCTACGATAAAGGCACTATCGCCGAAATCATCCGCTTTCAATAAAACCTCAATAACAATTAATATGGCTATCGAAGAAAAAACAATGCTCTCCACTGCTTGCGAGAAATACGCAAACTCTCACATATCGTAAAAGAATTAAACGATAAAGTAGCATGCCTTTCGGCACGTAGCACACGACGCATCGATGTCGGCTCGTGAACCCGTGACACTCTTTAAGAATGAATTCATATACTCATCCTCATCATATTTCTTACCTTTCCATTCAAGCAATGATTCGCGCCATTGCTCCATTTTTGTCACATAGCTCGCATCGGTCTCTTTTTCACCCTCTGCAAGCATGGGCTTTTCGGGTCCGACCTCCATATAACGCAACACCTTTTCGGCGGCATCCTTTTCACCGCGGACTTCAGCATATCGATGCTCATCGATTTCTTTGCCGGAGTCTCTTCTCCGATCCATGTCCGACAATTCTATTGTAAGCAGATTCTTCTTCTTCCGTACTCGGCTTATGGCATCGGCAAGGCTCTCTCCATCTTTCCATGGAACTCTGAATCGCACACTATCAGCCCTATCAGCCTTATTCGCCTCTTCACCTCCTATAGCTCCTATTCCGCGCTCTCCGCTTTCTGTTGCTCCGCTTCTTCTTGTTCCAGTATCTCCAGAGACTTGATATAACCCCTGTAATAATTCATTATCTCCGGTTCGGGTTCTTTCCCTTCTCGCTGCCTCTTTTTCAAGTATGCTCGCCCCAGAAATCCCTTTATTCTTATTTCGCCCTTCATTCGTGCGTCCGATGGCCAACCCCAATCGTCTTCCTCTTCGCTCAATTGCTCCTCTTGTCCATCTTCGTTCACGCTCAAATTCTCCTGAGCTTTCTTCTGTAACAAATCGCTCTGCATCTGCTTCGCTGTTTCTGCTTTCATCATATCCGATATAATTTAATATTTTATCTGTCTCGCCTTTAGCTTTATCGCTTAAATAACCTTGTAATTCTTTTATCGCATTTCCCGACAACGCGGCTTCAAGTGAATATGAAATTATCTCATCATCTATATCCTCCGGTTTATATCGTTTTACTACTAAGTTTAACAATCGGGGATCGAATGCTTTTAATTCGCTTACAAGATTCTTAAACTCTCTCACTCCTCCTTGACGTTCCACAGCTCTATGCACATTCTCATGAAACGTCTTTAAATACGGATTTCCATCTCTCCATGCAAAAATAATGATTCTATCTGTTTTAGGAGCATAAACGCCTGAGATTTCTTCTTGATTATTTATTAATTCAACAAAGTCTTGCGCCTCGACATCACTTTCAACCACTCCCAATGCGTAGCCATATAAATCCTCCGATCGCTCAATAATATCTATTATCGGTTTTTCTAACGCCTTAAAGTTCCTCTTATAACTATCAACTGCCCTCTTTGCATTTACAATGCCCTCTACATAACCCTTTGTAAAGTAAAAATCCTCATACGCACTATAACCGCTTTCTGCGCTCTCCGATACTCCCAATCCTTCCATTATGAATATCTGGTCGGCTCACATCTTCTGTATCAGCGGCAAGGCTGTTCATGCGTTCTTCGTCACTCATGCCCATTCGTCTCGACACATTACGTGCCTCAACCTCTCCTCCAAGTCGACGATAATGCTCACTCGGAGATAAATTACTGCTACCACCTATCATCCGATTATTTTCTGCAATCACTCGATTTGCTTCATCTAATTTTTGACGTAATGCGTAACCTGTAATCTCATCCAATGACTCCGAGAACGCATATCCTAAGTTAAAATATCTGCCCTCTTTTTGATTACGAAGGATAACATCTTGTATATCTCCTCGACTTAACCACTCATTTATATCCAACTGATTTAATAAGTTTTCAACTTCACGCTGTATCTGATTATTCAATCTTCTTGCTTCAGATATGGCTTTCGCACTTCCTCCGGTCGCAAATCCCTCTATATGCTGAATTATATGCTGTACTTCATGTAATAAAGTATCCTTTGATAAATCATATAAGGTTAATGTCTTGGTTTGAGGATTATATCCTCCTAATTGACCTGTAAAAACCCGCATCGGATCTCCCTCAGCAATCTCAATCTCCCGCAACTCAGGATATGCTGCATATAATTCCTCATCATCTAAATAATCATCAAGATGCTTCTTGGATTTCTTTAATTTCTTTTCTTTATCTTCTAAAGATAATAAACGCTCGGCTCTCTCTCGTGGCATTCCTCCGGCTACGTATATATCAGCCATATCCGTATCTTCCGTTATCTCCTTGTCATAGGCAAGAGAACCCTTTTTAAAAGCATTCAGCTGGTCTTTAAAAGCATTGGATAATTCCGATTGCTCCTCTTTACTCAACCTACGACGCTCTGGATGTAATTCTCCTCTTACATCAAATTTACCATCGCTCACCTCATATCGCCATTTACCATCAGCTCCACGTTCCCAACCCGTAGCAACCTTTATTCGCTTCGCATTTTCCCTATCATTCACTTGCAAAATAGAAACCAACTTACTATCTTTGACATCGGCATAAGACGGTATAGGTGCGTCCCCCGTTGTTGTAAAGCCGTTGGCAATCTCTATGAGGTTGCCTTTTTCTATCTCTGTAAGCGAATGATCGTAATATTTTTTACCCTGTTTTACACCAATAATCACTTTTGCAGTATAATCATCTCCATCTATCTTTAATCCACACACATAATAGCGATATGAATCATACTTCTCATTTCCCTTTTCATTTGGCGTTTCAGCTATAAAAATAGAGTTTTCAATCAATTCTGGGATAGCAATCATTGATTTTAAATGTGCTACATTTCCAATACTATGCGATGTTACCTTTGAGATACCAACCTTACTTACCTCTATCGTTTCTCCCGTATCCTTATTCACATATTCACCACGGATATTATCTTTAAGCCACTGCTTGGCACTATCCCTGTTTAACTCATACTCATTATTGAAATCAATCGATATCGGCTTGCTCGAACGCAACTTCTCTATACGACTTTTCTTCTCTCCAAACTTACGTTCCATTTCCCTTGCCATAGTCAGATTATCAAGACGATAACTCGCCTCTTCACCCCTATCCAATGCACCGGCTCCCTTCTCACCAATAAACCGAAACCTCGTACCCTCATCGTAGGCACTCTTATTCCTGCCTCCGGATATCTCTACATAATCAAGCATCTGAATCTGACCTCCACTATATAATCTGACTCTTCCTGAGATATTTTTACCTTCTAAGTCTCTCAATGGAGCATTACCAAACAAGAATGCTCTATTACCTCCCATAACTGCCGTATAATAGGTAATATCATTTGCTATTTTATCGGCATTTTCATGAGTAAATTCAGAATATGGCAAGAACACATTACCGGTGATGCGCAAGTGATTGTCTACTACAACCAATCCCAACTTTTGACGATCTCCTAATCTCTGTGACGTGATAAATGCAGCTACTTCGCTCGAGGTTCTTAATGTAGTCGTTGGCTGATAATTCTTATCATAAACTTGCTTGTTGAATGAATACACTTTAATAGGACGCTCGCCCGCTTGCTCACTCGCCATAGAATAAGACTGCCCCTCTATATTGCTGCTGAATATGCCATACTTGCCTGTGAATGAATTAATAATTATACCATTTTGAACAACTTCTGAACCATAACTCAATACTAATTCATCAAGTATGTTTTGGTCTTGTTCCGATGATTTCAGCACTCCACTTGGGTGGTTATGTACGAAGTAAATCTTATCAGGCTTTACCCTGTTTACAGCTACATTCAACCCTGCTTTATTAACCATCGAGTGCGTAAAACTACCCATGCCAAGATGTATCACTGTTGGTCTCCCTTCCTTCACCAATACGGCAAAGGCATTCTCTACACTTTCGCTTTCGAGCTGCTTGAATATATACGCTACATCATCATAACCCTTGATGAAATTCTTCGAATTAAACTCAAAACTCTTATTCTCGCTGAATTTACGCTCTACATAACTCGTCTCGCCATCTTCTAACTTACGCAATCCCTCAAATATACGCTCGTTACCCATTATCGGCTCTACCCTGAATAGTACTCCTGCATCACTCGCCTCTGTCTGCTCATCGGCTCGCTTAGTCTTTGCAAATTCACTGTTCGCAGGATTTACGACTGCTATTCCACTCTTATCTTCATAAACTCCGGTATCAAGCATTTCCTTGATACTTTCTGCTATTTGTGACAAGGTACTACCATCTGCTTTCGCTATCCTTTCTTTGAAATAAGCATACTCCGTTAAGTTAACCCCTTCAGAATTTTTGTAATTGTTCTTTGTGCGTTCCGATTTTATAATCACACTGATTACATCTCTATCTCCTTTGACATTATCAGCATTAGCATTATGATTACTGATACGCAATGTCACCTCGCCATTATTCGTGTTAAAATCAAAATAAGAACTTTGACCTTGTGTTTTTGTCTCTCCTAATGCTCGTTTTAAATCACCCAAGAAACCTCGTGTATTTCGTGTCTTTAAATACGTTTCTGATAGATTATCTAAATTATTCTTTGCAGCTTTCTTACTAATGCTTATCTTTGCATCAGCATTCTTAGAAGAAACGATTATAGTGGTTAAGTCCTGCGAGTCTTCTTTAGAATGCTTTCCTTTTTCCCCTTCCTCTCGCACCGAGAACCTTGAACTATTGCCCTTATTTGCCTTATCGGGCTTATTAGCCTCATTAGCCCTTAACCCTCTTTCTCGCTCAACTCGCATCCTCCGATAACTCGCCTTGATGATTTCCTCCAAGTCTTTCTCTGTAAGTTTTATATCACTGTACAACTTCTTCAAGAAATCCATGATGGAATCCATCACCTTACGCCATGTGCTTCGCTCGGCTTCACTCAAGTCCACACCCTCTGCCAAATGTGATATATACTCATCGGCTGCCGCTCTGCGACGTCTCACGTCGTCTTCTATATTCTCGACACCCGGATACGATTCATACTCGGCTCGCTCTGCCTCGCTCATCATATCCCATGTCTTGTCACACAACTTATTGAACGCTTTCTCGCCGAGCATTCCTCGCAAGCCCTTATGGCTCACCACTTCATGCACAATGGTACGATCCACTTCACGCACGTCACGAACATTCGGAGCATATATGCACACATCACCGGTGTTCACATCATACCACCCCGAGACATTCAACCCCTTCTCTATAGCACCACGAGCATCAACATTATCAACCTCCTCGGCACGCTCTATAACACGCACCTTGGCACCGATACGACTTTCCCACTCAGACACACGCTCACGCACACCCTCAGCAGTAACCTCAGCTCTCTTAGTCGTCTTAGCTGTCTCGGTTCTCTTAGTAGCATTGTCACCCTTTGTAAGTTCTATCAATCGGTGTTCTAATTGTCTTGTAATAAAGTCGTATGCTTTATAATCAGCACTCGCCTTATCACTCACCCAACGCTCTAACTTCTTTTTTGCTACACCGATACTATGTTCTATTGAGGCGATATTCTCAACACCCAAGTTACTGATATAGCCCCTAAATTCACGCTCCCACTCTCTTATTACCTCACTATTACCTTCTGATATACCATTGATATATGTATATACATTAGGCATATACGATTCCGACTTACCCGTTTGAACCTGTTCTTGAACAGACGGTACAGCACTTTTTTTACCTAAACCATTGGCAGTTGGCTCTTTTATCGTATCTTTGTCTCCGGAAACCTCATTCAAATCCGAAATCTGCGTCGTTTCAGTACGATTAGCGTCGGTGAGAGTGGGGATTTTCTTTTTCCACATTGTTACAGCAGCCAATTCTTTTCTTCCGACACGCTGTTCCTCAACATACATTACAGTACCATCAGGATATGCCTTATGGTAGATTATTCTTTGAGCTGTTGTCTTGCCGGGCAACACCTCTACGCCATCGTAATTTTCTACAACATCTGCTACCCTATCAAAATCTGATTCTACGATAGGGACTTGTCCTCGTTTTTCCTCATTCTTACCACCATGCTTTTTCAGAGTATGACGTATTGCGTTGTTGTCGATTACATGTTTATATTCTTCATCAATAACAACTCCTTGCTTTGATAGGTCTTCTTTTAAGCGTGAAGATACAGGTGCAACAACTTTCTTAATAAGCCCTTCTGCTGACTGTTTCGCACGTGAAATTAGTTCAGATAATGAACCGCTGAAATATTGGAATAACGATGTTCCTGCATTTTGTTGCTTATCAGACCTATTAGCCCAATCTGCCTTATCCGCCCTATCTTTCCTATTGCCGGTATACTCGCTATCACCCTCTACTTCTGCTCGGGTCGCATCCCAAGCTTTCCGTTCGGCAACACCCGTAGACGACCTGCCTTGTGCATCGGCATTCGCACCCCGTGACATATTTTCGCCAACTGTGCCTCGAAGTCCTTGTCCGTCTTTGCCCTCTTCAGCTCGTCCCCGCTCACTAAGCCGTTCGCCAAGCAATACCTTACTGCCTCTCTGATTTCCTGCATCAATGTTTCTTTGCTCATATTCTTCTTGTCTTAAACGTTCTTCATCTGCAAATATATTCTCAAAATAATTCTTAGGCAACTCATTGTATCTCTTTTCTGCCTCTATCAGCCAATTTTCTATATAAGCATTATACGCATCTTCTTCAGCAGCATAACGTTCTTCCTCTACTCTAACCTCACGTACATAATCATCATAAACGCTCTGCGCCAACGCAATTCTGCGTCTTGCACGATGATACGATATGTCCGCAGGTTCACTACTACTCCTTATTGCTTCAATTAGCATATCACGTACTTCTCCTATATCGGCATTGCTAATTCCGGCATAAACTCCGGAATTTATATCCTCAGCTATACTTTCAGCCATTTTCTGTAGAGATATACCGCCATTCTCAGGTAATGCAAATGCATTCATTCCTATCATGCTCTGCAATTCCTTTGCCGGTAAGCCAAGCTCTTCAGCCACGCCTTTTACTACTCCCTCTCCATTCAGTATAAGTTTATGACGAGTGTTCGGAGAACGTAAGCTCGCAAGACGCTCATAAACCACATCCTCAACGTCTATCGGTTCACTCATATCTGATATAGGCTCTATTATATTGCGGATCTCTTGTGGAGCATCATCATATTGTGACAATATACGATCACCCAACTTCTTCGAATCACGCACTATTGAAGTCACATCACTTCCATCAGGTAACGTTACACCCCTATAAGTCTTAGTTGTCCTATTAGCTTTTTTAGGGATGTATTTTCTGATTAATTTGTTGGCATTTTCAATTGCACCTTTTTTGCCAAGAGCAGTAAGAATCGGCGAAATAAACAATAACTTTGTCAGAATTTTTAGAGCTAAGTTTCTTTGTTATTTCAAGATGAGTAGCAAACTCACAGCCGTTATCAGTTGTGATTGTCTTTACGCTGTTTTTGTACGGATAAAGCAATCTGATAACTGTTTTTGCGGTTGGGAGAGCTTTTCTCCCTTTCGGTAATTTTGTCATAAGCAGAAAGTTTGTTGATCTTTCGGT
>X67_European_Roe__coassemble_54_pt1 | contig 25938 bp, 11 predicted proteins | sample X67_European_Roe__metabat2_low_PE_011 | metagenome-assembled genome bin X67_European_Roe
CGTTGTTTTGCTTTTCTTCAAGTGGTGCCAGCAGGACTCGAACCGGGGACAGAAGGATTTTCAGTCCTTTGCTCTACCAACTGAGCTATGGCACCATCGTTGTATTGCGAGTGCAAAGTTATGCTATTTTTTTGAATTATGCAAACATTTTACAAAAAATATCACTGGCGAAATCAACCCAATCCAATAAACAGCTAATAGGCAGGGGGTTACAAAAAACAACTTCTAAATTACTCTGACAGGCAGAAACAGTCTTCAACCGAAACAGTACTTTCTTTTATTTGAAAAATCTCTCATACACCAATATTGTCCTAAAAATCATTTAGGACAATATTGCGCTCTATCTCCTATTCATCAGACACTATATTTCCTTTCAAATCCATTAAGCACCAATCCTTACACTCAATCAACTGAACCAAAAATAATTTTTTTGAAATCATCTTTATATCGGAATAAACGGCAAGCGTTATAGGCTCTCCACTATTTCGATTCAGTATGCCATAAGCACCACCCACCTTATACATGGCATAATCAGACAACACATAATCTACATATTCATTGCATGTTTCATGATTTACCGGATAACAGAGCCAATCCGTTTGTTCTACCATAAACGGCTTAACTATACGCCCTTCAAAATCCTCTTTCCACATGCGTCCGTCTTTAGACAACACTAAACCATCACTCACAATATCTATATGCACATATTCTGTCGGATATTTTTTATTACATAACGAATCAAGTACTCCCAATTTCCCATTTTCAACAACTATCCGGCATCCCCGTTCTTGCGGATGATGTATCCTATCATAAACAGGCTCTACAACCCACCTGCCTTTTACATCAATTAGCCCCATACGTCCGTCCTCGGTTGAGACAATACTGTACCCATCGCGAAACACATAGCTGCCATATCCTGTCGAAGTCTTATCGGAATAATCAAAACTGAATGGTATCACCACTTCGTTTGCTGTATTGATAAAGCCAACCTTACCATCTTTCATCACCGCTGCCAACCCCTCTGAAAACACCCAAGCCCTACTATAGTTGTTCTTATGGGCATCTATCATCACTTCACCTGTATTCACATTTATAAACCCGCGCTTACCCAAGTCGGCATACACCGTCAACGAATCTATCACATAATTGGACACCCAACTGATTTTCTTTGTTGTATATTTTCTCAAATCGCGGTTATACACTCTGCAAGTACCATCTTTAAAAGAATACACTCTTAAATCTTTATTCAGTTGTCGATCATTGTAATTTCTCCCATAGCATTCATTATATATCACCATGCCCACAATAACGATAAATCCCACCGAAAAAAGGACAAGAGACGATGCTATTGCCAAGCGAAACCATTTTGAACTTTTCTTCCACCAATTACAGACTATACGCCAAGCAAGACGCCCTACGGCAATCAAAGACGTACATATCAAGGCTGCCATACCGAGCAACGCTTGAAAAATTTGTGACAATTGTTTCATTGTTTATACGCTTTTAAGTTATCTATTCATCAAAAAAATCCTCATTGGCTTCATCTGCTCTGAATACCTCTCCTTTCAAACAGGATATTCTTTCAAACAAGCGAGATTTCGCCTTATTCAGTTTATTTGTCATTATAATCGTTCCCTCACTTGTTGCCCTAAAGTTCATAGTATTCTTAATAGAAATTTTTGCCGCAACTTTTTCCACATCATGATTAGCCCCTATATAGGCAAACACCCATCCTTTACCTTTCAGTTCATCCACCAATGCCTTGATTGCCTTGCCGTCATACTCCCTCGACGCATTTTCATAGCCATCAGTAACAACCGTTACAAGCACTTTATCTTCCTCAGCCACTTTCTTTCTAAGGTCGTTAAGCGCCACTCCCACGGCATCATACAATGCAGTGCAACACATTGGTGTATACGTTTCAGATGTAAGTTCTGTCACTTCTGCTATAGGGACACACGCATAGACAGTTTTCACATAGTCATTAAAGGTTACAAGCGTTACAAAATGTTCCTGTTCAACATACTTCTGCTCTGCCGAACGAATTGTTTGAATCGTTTCGTTCACACTGTCGATTGCCTCTCTCTTGATGCCATGCATCGAGCCGCTCTCATCAATAATGATAAGATTAAAAATTCTTGTCTTCATAATTTTTTTTATTTCTTATTTTTTATAGTGTCTCAACCTGTTTTTAATATGCGATTACTCTCCATGGTTGTTCATACAACTATTTCTCTCGCAAGATTAGCATCTTTATCATATAGAGAAAAGCGAACGGCACAATCTATCATCAGATTGTGCCGTTAGTAAAAAAAATATTTATCCCTTCTAAAAACAGAATTCCGTGCTGTAAGGAATGGTTATGACCGGTGATTATAACCTAATCGAAGCAGATCTTGGGCATGACGGAAATCGGCATGCGAGCCTATATCAATCCATATCCCATTTATCGGAAACTGACGCACCACACGTCCTTCAGCTATCACATCCTCAAGAAAATCGGTGGCATCATAATACCGATTTCTCGGAATCAGTGTCAACAATTCCCTTTTTATGATATATATCCCCGCATTTATATAATAGCTGTATACAGGCTTTTCTTCAAGCCCCTTCACATTACCGTTCTCATCGCTCACCAACACACCGAACGGCACGCTCACCACATGAGGCGTTACCGCCACGGTCACATCGGCTTCGCTTTCAACATGGCTCAAATACATGTCTTCATAGCTGATATTGGTAAACAGGTCGGAATTCATAAGCAACACGTTCTCATTCTCAATATCATCAATAAGAGAAAGCGAGCCTATAGTCCCCAATCTGCACGGTTCTTTCACGCATTTCACATCCACACCCTCCACTGGATTGGAGAAATGCTCCTCTATTTGCTCCGCAAGATAATTGGTGGTAACACTTATGCGTGATATTCCGTTTTGTGCAAGAGCCTCTATATTATAGTCGATAATACTTTTTCCTCCAAGCGTCAAGAGCGGTTTTGGCGTATTGTCGGTGAGCGGACGCAGCCTTTCACCTTTCCCGCCTGCCATAAGCACGGCATCAAGCGGCAACAGTGAATTCTGTCTTGAAAAATCATGTAAACGCAAGATAGTCCCGTCTTCAGCAAGACGCGGCACAAGTGTCACCTTCCTTGCACGCATACGCTTTATCTCCCCTACATCGATACAGCCCTCATGCAATGCCACAAAGTCGGTGTGCATCACTTCGCTTACCGATGCCGAAAGCTCTGCTCCGGCCACCAAACTGCGACGAATATCCCCGTCGGTAAGTGTTCCGAGAACTTTCCCGGCGTCATCGGTCACAAAAAGCGTCATCGGATATTTCCCCGACAGAGCATTCAGTCGTTTCAGCGCATCTGTTATCGTGGCATCTGCTTTAATTATATATTTTTCCATCACAATATCAAGAACTATAATAACAGCCTCTTATTACTTTATCCAGCGGAAAATGTCCATAATCGACACTTTTTTGCCGTACATCAATATTCCGCGGCGATAAATGCGTCCTGCAAGCCATACGAACGCAAACGCCGTACCATAAAGCAGCACCACACTTGCTATAAGTTCCCACATCGGGATACCATAAGGGATGCGCACCATCATCACAATAGGCGACGTGAACGGTATATAAGAGCACCACACGGCGAGCGGTCCGTCAGGATTCTCTATACATGCCATACCTGCCCACAGCGCAAAAATCACTATCATTATCACCGGCGTGGTAAACTGTGACGCATCGCTTGGCTGGTCTACTGCTGAACCGAATGCTGCAAACAGCGAGCCATACAACAAAAAACCTCCTATACCAAAGAACAAGAAAGAAATCATCAATTGACCTATCTTCACCCCGGCAATAGTGCGTATTACTTCTTCAAGTTCAACAGGCAAGGTCTCACCGCGCGCAGCCGACATGGCATTGATGGTTTCGGTAGCATCGCTCATTCCGGTCATCAATCCGCCGAAACCGAATGCCGTACTTACGAGCAACGTCAAACCACCCCATATAAACAACTGCGTAAGTCCCACCAAAGCCACTCCTATAATCTTACCGAGCATGAGTTCCACCGGTTTGCAACTGCTCACTATCACCTCCACTATACGGTTGGTCTTCTCCTCTATCACTCCGTTCATTATCATTGCCCCATACATCAGCACAAACATATAGGCAAGCATAGCAAGTACAATACCCAGAATCTGCGAGAGCACAGCCGAGCCCGACTCTTCCTCGCCTTCATCTCGCCATTGAATCTCGCTCACTTTTATATCCGCCTTGCATTCATCCACTTTCTCCTGTATGCCGGGGATACCGAGCGTCTCTATATTGCGTGCTGTAAGTTCTTCATCAAATGTATCTTTCAGATGAGACACAAGCGAACTCTGCACCGGTTTTTCTGAAAACACCGACAGGAATTCCCGCTGAGCAAGATTGCGAGGCAACACCACCACCGCATACACCGTATCGCTTGCACTCTCATAAAAATTGCGCGGATTCTTATTGGCAAGGCTGTCGGCACGCATAAAATGATATTCATCGGTATCCTTTATCACATCGGCAAGCTGCGACCCCTCGTCCACAATCACCACATTTTTCCGTTCTCCGTCATTAAGCCCCATGAGCAACGCAGGAGCAGCCATACACAACAAGCTAAGCACCGGAATAAGCAATGTCATCACAATAAATGACTTGCGTGCCACTATATTAAGATATTCTCTTCTTATTATCAAAAACAAACGATTCATAACCTTAATCCTCCTTCCGTCTCCCTTTAGATTTTTTCTTTTCCGTTAACAGCCTCAATAAACACTTCGTTCATGCTCGGCAGAATCTCATGAAATCCCGTAAGCTCATATTTTTCGTTCAAGCACGAAATAACATCCTTGATATCCACACCGGCATTCAATCGGATATAAGTTGACATGTCACCCGGTCGATGCGTTTCATCAGGCTCAAGCGTAAACATCCCCGGTTCGGGCAGAACCACCCCGTCACGCACGTTCACCGCATATATATGTTTCTTAAACCTGTGGCGAACCTCATTCACATCTCCCTGCAACACCACTCGGGAATGATTGATAAGCGAAATCTGCTCACATACTTCCTCCACCGACCCCATATTATGAGTGGAAAACAGTATCGTGGCACCGTTGTCCCTGAGACTGAGTATCTCGCGCTTCAGTATTTCGGCATTAACCGGATCAAAGCCCGAGAACGGCTCATCGAAAATAAGCAATTTGGGGCGATGAATCACCGTAGCTATAAATTGCACCTTCTGCGCCATACCCTTTGACAAAGTTTCCACTTTCTTGTTGCGCCATTCGGTGAGTTCAAAGCGGTCAAGCCACGCCTGCATCTCAGTCTCCGCATCCCTGCGCGACATCCCTTTCAGCTGTGCCAAATACATGATTTGGTCGGCAATCTTCATTTTCTTATACAATCCGCGTTCCTCCGGCAGATAACCCATATTACGCACATCTTCCGGTTTCAACAGTTCTCCGTTAAGCCATATTTCTCCGCTGTCGGCTTTCGTTATCTGGTTTATAATGCGTATAAGCGATGTCTTGCCGGCACCGTTAGGTCCCAACAGCCCGTAAATGCAACCTTCGGGAACATCCATACTCACATGATCAAGAGCGCGATGCTTATCGTAGTCTTTCACTACATCTTTCACCTCTATGTAATTCATTTCCTCTGTATTTTATCTTCTGTTTTACAAATTTAGCTGTTTTACATTACATTAGTCCGTTTTAAGGGAAAAAAGTTGCATCACAACAAAAAAAGAGGCTCGCATTTGAGCCTCCTTAATAAATCTATGTCAAAATCTTATAGACCGAATTTCACATCATCAACGCACCAAGTTGCATAGTTTGCGTCTTGTGTTGCATAGAAACGGAAACCAACATATACCACATCACCGTAAGTACTCAAGTCGATATCACCTGAATTTGCCCAATTTGAATATCCGCTTGCAGGAGCTGTCGCAATAGTCGGGTTCAACTTGGTCTGAGTAGCAGTCTTAGGATCAGTGCTTGACAAGACATATACTTCAAACTTTGTTGTTGTGCTACCGTAACCGTTTACTTGTGTACGGAATGAGAAAATCTTGTTTGCGGCATCCTTGACATTCAACGCCGGTGTTATCAACCAGTTTTCAAACGGTGGCTGTGTTCCTTTATATCCCGTCATTGCAGCATAGCCATTATTATCGAATGTGGTTTGATACCACTTCTTATCTCCTGATACTACCACATTACCCCAATTAGATGGCAAAGCTGTATCAAAACCTTCGTTCAAAGAAGTAACAGGATCAGTAGAAACCGGAGTATCATCTCCGCCTGAAGATGCACCACCTTCGATTTCATATTCGGTTACACTCTTGAATCCCGCCACACCGAAATATTTTTCTATGCTACCTTTTAACTTGACTTTTTTACCTAAGTGCGTAGGATTATTTTTCAAGTTAATAGCAGCACGCACACTCGATGGTAACTGTACAGGAACACATTCATCAGCCGATGTTGCATTTGCATTATCAGATATCAGGATATTGGTTTCAGAAGCACTTGCATCAGCAGCAAATGTTGCTCCGGAAATATTCATACCGGAAACGTAACCCACAATGTACCCTTCTACCCATGCTGATGTTGCCGAACCTTCAACATAAACGTTCTTGACATCAGCAACTGAATAGGGTTCTTCTTTTGAGCCTGCACCGGTCGAAGTACCCGGAGTTTCACCACCGCTTGACGATGCGTCGCCGAATTTCACATCATCAACACACCAAGTTGCATAGTTTGCGTCTTGTGTTGCATAGAAACGGAAACCAACATATACCACATCACCGTAAGTACTCAAGTCGATATCACCTGAATTTGCCCAATTTGAATATCCGCTTGCAGGAGCTGTCGCAATAGTCGGGTTCAACTTGGTCTGAGTAGCAGTCTTAGGATCAGTGCTTGACAAGACATATACTTCAAACTTTGTTGTTGTGCTACCGTAACCGTTTACTTGTGTACGGAATGAGAAAATCTTGTTTGCGGCATCCTTGACATTCAACGCCGGTGTTATCAACCAGTTTTCAAACGGTGGCTGTGTTCCTTTATATCCCGTCATTGCAGCATAGCCATTATTATCGAATGTGGTTTGATACCACTTCTTATCTCCTGATACTACCACATTACCCCAATTAGATGGCAAAGCTGTATCAAAACCTTCGTTCAAAGAAGTAACTGCATCACCTGATATTGCACCTTCAAGCACAAAATCACTACTTGTGCCTGAAGTAGCAAGACCGTTTTGTCCCATAACGTTCTTGAATGCCGAAGCCTTAACAAGAAGATTCTTTCCTAATACAGTGGCATTATCTTTCAAGTTGGCAGCTTTGCGAAGAGCAGTACCTTCGGCAAGTTCTATAATAACGCAATTTTTAATATCCTTGGTATCGGCAGTCGCACCAAGCACAATAGTATTGGCAAGAGCAGCAGGAGCTTCCCACTGAATGTCGTCATTGCTTGCAACTTCTGATTTACCCGGCTTGACAGCTCCCACGATATATCCGGAGAACCATCCGGTCTTTCCTGTACCTTGAAGAGCTGCAACATCCTCCATAGTGTAAGGATTATCCTTTAATCCCTTACCGTCTTTACTGAAACCTACGCAATCTTCGGCACTGCGAAGCAATAACTGCCAAGCCGTTCCATAATAGCTGAGGATGCCCACAACCGAACCTTGTCCTACAGGCAGTTTTTCGCTGCGGAAATCGGCATAGTTGCTGTTACGCACGATGATTGTGTTTCCGTTCAAGTCCTGAAGAGTGCGGTTGGTCGACTCATCATCACCCGAGAATACGGCTGTTCCGTCAGCCTCGGTGAAAGTAACATCGTCAAGGCGTACCAATTGGCTCTGCCACTTGCACAAGCCTTCCGGATCGGATGGAAGAGAGCCTAACGAAATGGAAAGTGTATCCACCATGCTCACATCAGGGAATCCGTTGATTTCGGCATGCTCTTGGAACAATTCCGGCGACATGAAAGTAGCCTCCCAAGCGCTGCCTTGAGCGTACCATTCGGGATAACCGAGCTGCTGAAGACCGTTATACTTACCAATGTACATGCCGGTGGCGTTGATAACAATTTCCTGACCCACGCGATAGGTGGTATAAAGGCTGTTCTGGTTGATAGACAATGCTAAAGCCGCCGTTTCGTCCTGAATCACAAGGCTCTTATAGATATTACCTGTTTCATCGCTGCTCACCACGCGTCCCTTGATGATTATATCCTCGCCACCGGCAGTTTGACCGATAGTATCGATATAATTGCGCGCATCATCCCAATATGTACGTTTCAAGTCATATATTGAGGTGTTCACCTTATCTGCATTAGCTGCAACAGGAGCATTTACCGGCGGACGGTCGAAATCATCGGAACAACCCACCAACGCAATCGTTGCAATCAGCATTAAAAGATATGATTTAAATTGTTTCATTTTTCTTTATGTTTTATATTGTTTTACTTATCGGTTAATTAGAATTTCACGCCCATATTCAAGAACACTTTCAAGCCTTGAGCATAGTAATATTTGTTAGGGTATCTTGTGGTCGTATTCAAGTAGTCGCTTGTATTGATACGGCACTGTTGATAGCCCGAAGTCTGAATATCCTTGTTATTCAACAGATTGGTGACATTCAGATTTATATTAATCGATGATGTACGGCTAAGATAAATCACCTTTCCGATGCTTGCATTAAGCACAAAAGCATCTTTCAATTTATCCTGCTTGGTAAAGTCTTCTATCCATGCGTTGTATTCTTCAAGCGAAGTGAAATTGGAAACCACATCGGGACGAGCCTCATGGCGGTTAGGCGCAAGCGAAATATAGCTGTCACCCATAAATGTACCGTTCAATTCAAAGAACCACATGCCCGGAGCACGATAGTTGAAACTCAAGCTCGCACAAGTTTGCGGAGTTCCCGACACATAATAATTCTTCAAGTAAACGGTTTGTGTGGTATCCGGAGCCATACCGTTTTCGTAGCTGCGCGTACCTTTCGGACGGTTCTTGTATTGGTATTTTGAGTATGTTCCTGCAAAAGATACCGACAATGACGGTGTGATTGCAGCCTGCATACCCACTTCCACGCCTCGGTAAGACTTGCGTACTCCGGTTAAAGCATAGTTCATGAACGTCTGGAATTCATCGTCATAGAACGATAAGCGTTCGGTAGAATTGTATTGTTCGGTCCAGAATCCGGTGATGCTACCCTTAACGGCACGGTAATTGAACACATAGCTTACATCACCCGATAATAAACGCTCGCTGCTCAAGCCATCCACAACTCCATCACGAATACGAGGCGACACGTAAGAACGGTCGCTAAGCGGAGCTTTCGTTCCATAGTAGCCATGAACAACGAAACGGTTTCGTCCGTCAAGCTTATAAGCCGCTCCCACCTTGATTCCGGCATTATCAAACTCATGAAGTTCGCCCTTGCCGTAAGAGTTTTCGGGTGCGCGTCCGTTCTTCATCTTTCCATCGCGTTGGAATTGAGTGTAACTTATGTTCAAGCCATAGTTAATATCCCATTTAGGCAGATTTATCACATTCTGCACCCATGCGTTAGCCCTCCACGAATTAATGTTATAGTCATATCCGAAGCGGTCGCCTTCGCCGGTGCGGCGATTAGGATTATTCAGGTTATTCTGAAGAATCGTAGGATTATCGGGGTAATCACGTTCCGAATACTGGTCGATGTCAAGCCAATAATTGCCGCCAAGCAAGTCCTTGACTGTTTTGTAATATGATGCCACCGAATGGTTCACGCCCACACCTGCCTGAAGTGTCATTACATCGTTCAAGCGAGTATTCAATGTGGAATTGAACTGGTAGTTAAGCTGATTGCTGTGACGTTTTTCAAGAATATAAGTAGAACCTGTCTCCTCGCCTCTCTCAGCTGCCGCCATTTGGCTCAAATAGTTGGTACGATACAGGTTATCCCAGTCTATCTGACGCTGCGACTCATCATTGGTCCACTTATCCACATACAATTCATACTCCTCCGGATGATCCTTATACCATGAAGGCAGATAACGATAGTAATCGGGACGCGGATCGGCAGCGTTACACCAGTTAAGAGCCGAAGATGAATAATTGGAAGAACGGAAACCGAAACCTGTATTCAATGAAGTGTTTTCGTTTGGTTTCCATATCCAGTTGATAATAGCCGTAGGGTCAAACGCCTCCACAACCTTGGCATTACGCTTTTCTCCGTTCTGCCAACCCCAGTTAGGGTTATAGAGGTTATCATCGGCAAGATCATAAGCCTCTTGTGCCACTGCCGAAGAATTGGTACGCTTGGTAGGAGCACCGAATGTGGTAAACGACAAACTGTGTTGCTTGTTGAACACCTTCTGTGCCGACAAGAAATATCCCCAAGAATTATAGAACGAACCCGGTACAACACCTTCATCGGCATAACGAGTGATTGCCGAAAGTGTAACAGCCCAACCGTTTTTCATAAGCCCGGTACTATAGGTAGCCATAGCGCGCAACTTATAATTAGAGTTGGTGTATGCCACGCTTCCGTTGAAGCCCGGAGCATAATCCTGCGCAAATACCGAAATATCGGTAGACCCACCTATCTGACCGAACGAGAATCCGTTAGCCTCAAGACCGATATTCACATCCTTGCGCTTAAACGCAGTGTTCATACCGCCAATCATGGAGTAATTGAAACGTCCGCGGGTTGCGTCGTTGAAATTAACGCCGTTGATATAGGTGTCGGAATACTCCGAATCATAACCGCGCAAGCGGAAACGCATAATACTGAAATCATAGCTTGCGGCATTATAATACACGTTGTCGCTTGCCCCGGAGAGTGTAGAAATGGACTGAGCAGCCCCCTCTTCATCCTCAAGTTCAGCCTCGTTAATCATAAAGTCGTCACTACCGAAATAATCGGAGCCGTCACTGACGGTTTCGGGCGTCATCTCAATTTTACCCAAATCCTCAATCACACCGGCAACGATTGTCACTTTCTGCGACAAATCCTTAAAGCCATAGCCTACTACCGACAGATTATCCTCTCCGGCTTTGGCATTAGCGATACGGAAACTTCCGTCAAACGAAGTCGTAACCGTAATGTTCTGATTGTCTAACACTACTATCGCACCTGCTACGGGTCGGTTAGTCTCCTTGGAGAACACCACACCGTTCACACCCGTATTCCGGGCTATAGCCGGCAATGCGAAGAATAGTGAAAGAAACAAAAGAATTTTGATTCTCATAAACAAATCTTTGGTTAATTATTAATTAGTTAATTATAATGCTACATCCATGTAAAGCAACAACGGAACATTATCTGTAGATGTTCCTTAGGATTTTTAGCTTTCAAATATAGCTCATTATTTTCAGATAAATGTAACAAACTCTTAAAATTCTTATCAAAACCTCCAAAAACAATGGGAGTGCGCCAAATATCGAATTGGCACACTCCACAATACTTATATATCTTTTCAGTTTACTTTACAAGAATCTTGGCAGCTTTTCCACCTACGACCACCACATATACTCCGGGGTCGACATCGGAAATAACTGTGCGTCCTTCTGCTGTTTCGGTTCTATGCACAACCGCACCATTGAGTGCTACAAGAGCCACAGGCAAGCCGGCTTCCTGAGTTTCAACAACAACGTTGTGTCCGTTAATAGTCACAGCTATATCAGAATCGACACCTACCGCATCTATACCGCTGCCTACGACATCCATAAGATTGGTAAAGATGTAAACATTAGGCAGTTTGGTGTTAGTCATCACACACATTATATTATTAAAGCTCTTCAAGAATGTTGTAACACCGCCGTCAAGTGTATACTCTTCATCGATATACAACTCCTCACCTTCAAGCTCGCCCGTATCGGAATTCACCGAAGGTGTACCAACAAACCAGCGATAAACGGTTTCAGTTCCATCCACCAATGCTTGGTCGGCCAAATCCACAACTCCGTCGACAGCTACGGCATCAATCGGAGCCTGTCCATGATAGCTGTAAGCCACATAAGTAGACTTAGCCAATGGCAATGTCTTGAAAGTAAACTTATTGTTATTGATAGTAAGCCATATCAACTTGGTGAGAGGCTCTACATCGATGCTTGACAACTCATTTTCACTCAATGTAAGCTGAGAAATGTTGGCAGCTTTCTCAAGATTGATTTCAGTCAGCTTGTTTTGGTCAAGATATAACGCCCACAATTTCTCGTTATCCAATTTAACTTCGGTCAACAGGTTATTGGCAGCTGAAAGCTGACCGATATTGGCGTTCTTGCTCAAATCAAGGCTTGTCAACTTATTACCCGATAGTGCGACCAAGTTCAACGCCGGATATTTCGACAAATCGAAACTTGTTAAATTATTGTTTTCCAAAGACAACTCGCTCAATTTTGCAGAGCCTTCAGGCAACTTTATCTCCGACAATCCGGCTCCGGTCACACTTATATTAATTGCATCCACAAGCTTGGATCCGTCAAACGACTCCAATACAGCTCCACCCATACTGAACACCGAAACAGTCTCCGCAGGCTCATAAGTGTACACATTCACAACAGTACCCGCCTTAGTTATAGCATTAAAACGTCTATATGTGTCACTAAGCAAGTATTGTGTCATATTTCCATCACCGGCCCAATCAAAATAGACAGCCGTACCGGGTTTTACAGCAGCCAACGACAATGCCGCAGTGTCCCCTTCGTTTACGGTTTTAAAAGTAGCTACCACATTGGTAGGCATACCGGCTGCAAGTATTGGAGTTGTCTTATACACGTTTTCTCCCGTGAATTCAGGGAATGCCGGATTTGTCATTTCACAAACAATATTACCCACCTCAACGTTCAAGAATTTCATCAAACCATTATTATTGGTATAATCTGTTCCTTCCACCAATGCATCGCCTGCCTCGTTTCTCCAAGTATATTGAGTAGCTCCGTCAAGATTCAGTTCAGAGAGATCCACACCCGGACCCTTCGTAGCAATAATGAAGTCGGCTTGCGGAGCATATACATAGTTATCTTCACTCAAATTACCATGAGCCGGCAGAGTGGCAAGCGTAAACAAGTTACCGCGGCAATCGAAATACTCAAGTACGCTTTCTTCCGGCATTGTTACAGCAGGTAATTGGTTATAAGATATATCCAAGCGTTTAAGCGCATAGCAATAAGTAAAGTCAAGCTCTGTGAACGCATTATGAGAGAAATTCACTTCTTCCACATAGTCACCATTATAGAAACTTATTGCTTTTGAAAGTTGATTGTTACTCAAGTTCAATATACGTATTGCACGCATGTCATTAAGCGTAACATCCGTCAGTTTATTATTGCTCAAATTGATATTAGTCAAAGCATTCTTTGAATAACTTGAATTATTGCCCTCCAATGTGAGACTTGACAGATTGTTACCCGACAAATCAAGCGTTTGCAAACAGCGATTCCAACTCAAATCCACGGTATACAGTCCCGCATTAGCAAGGCGCAAAGTTCGCATTGACACAAGTTTTGTCACATCTGCCGAATACATAGGTATATCCTTCACGTCCACAGCAGTAAGCGTCACGCCCTCGGGAGCATAGACGGCAATCGCTCCATAACCTGCCTTTGTTCCTGTGACATTGGCAACAGCCGGAGCATCCGATGAAGTGGCAGTGAAAGCCACTTGCGTTTGGTCTCCGAAATCTACCAAGAATTCTACCGGATTTTCAGGCGTTGCACCCTCAGCACCAATACCAAAAGCTATTTGACCGCCGGGAGATACACTTGTAGTAAAGTTGAACACCTTAGTGGCCTTACCGAATTCAACTTCCGATTTCACCATGAACTTCTCTGTGGTAAGAACATATTCATTCAATTCGGAATTGGCAAATGCAATATAAATACTGTCGGCATGCTCCTTCAGTATTGTCACTTTTCCATCAACGTATGTATAGTAGCTTTCATCCAATAGTTCCGGAGCAGCCGGATTATATTCCGATACGGCATATACTGCTGCACCGGTAGTAGTTCCTTCTCTAAGTACTCTATCGCTATAGTCGAAAACTGCACCTACCTTATAAGACTTATCGACATCGAAACTGCGCTGACCGTAATAATAGGTATTCCATGTTCCCGGATTAACAGGCAATGTAGCGAAGTCCATACAGTTATCATTCAAATACACCTGATAAAGGTTAGGACAATTTGACAGGTCTATTTTAGTCAAGTAATTATCGGTAACCGACAAAAATTGCAAATAAGTATTTTTAGAAAGATCTAACTCGGTAAGTTTATTACCCGCACAGAATAGATAAATCAAATACGGATTATTTGTAACATCAAGTTCAGAAATCTTATATTCGTTATTATACGAGCCTCTGTGAGAGCAATAAAGTTGTTGCAAATTAGGGTTCTTGCTCACGTCAAGAGATGTCACCTTGGTATCCGACACGTTCAATATCGCCAAATTAGGATTCTGCGAAACATCCACACTTGCTACATTGGTAACATCCAATGTCAAGCGTTGAAGATTGGGACAACCGGTAGGATCAATCTTGGTAAGGCTCACATTATGATAACCGTCGAAAGACATCATCTTGGGATAATCAGACAAGTTAAAGTCCGGATCCATGTGTTCTATAATACTCACTTCAAGGATATACAATTCAGGCTTGTTACCTCCTATGATAAGCGGAGTTTCAGCCGTAAATGCATTGTCCGACACGTAGAGTGCGCGCAATTGGGACTGATTTGTCAAATCAAGTCTTTTCAATTCATTATGGCTCAAATCCAAAATGTCAAATTTCACCCCTTCGGCAAATTCAATCCATTCTATATAGCAACCACTGGCATTCAAATAGTCCATTTGAGCCGCATCGCCATAAATTTTCACAATACCTTCTTTAGAAACCTGACATTCTATAAAAGTTCCGCCTATTTCTTGTGTATCTTCATTATAGGCTGATTGCACGGTCTCATATTCTATTTTACCGAAACCGCAATCGACATCGATATACTGACCGGCATCAACTGTTCCAAGCACCAATGAGAACTGATTGGTATCCCCCACCGATTCATATATGTTTGTCTTGAAAGTAATAATAGGTTCATCAGAAGAGGTTTGCGCCACTACTGCAGTCGGCATACTCATCACAAGCAGCATTGCAAGAACCAATCTGTTTAAAATTTTATTCATAATAATTAGGATTTAAATATTAGCCCAAAAAGGCAAATATGCCTAATTGGGCTAAATATTTTTATTTTACTATTATCTTTTGGCTATGAGTGCCGTTCACGTTAAGTACATATACGCCTGATGCAAGAGAAGAGCCATCTATATTTGTCTCGTCCCCCTCTACGGTAGTCTTATACACTGTCTGACCTTGCATATTGTAAAGTGCAATATGCATCTTTTCGGCTCTGCCAAGGAACACGTTATAATTCTTATCTCCTGCAACCGACACCATCAAACGGTCATCCTGAGTAAGCACACTGCAAATGCCGGTATTTGCACGGCGCAGCACTTCTTTTAAGCCTGCATACGCATCAAATTTTCCGGCACCCCATTGAACAGGATCTCCGGTGAATCCGGTCACATAGCTGTCCTTTACAGCTGTAGCCTCCACAATCTCTTTAACCTCGGCAATCGTAAGCGTAGGATCTGCCTCAAGCCATAGAGCAATTGAGCCCGACACCACCGGGGCTGCCATAGACGTACCTATAGCTTCTTGCCAATAATCGACAGAACCATCGGTATAAGTATACTTAGCTTGAAGACTTTCATTACCTACACTATAATAATTGATATATGGAGAACTGGATGAAGAGATGACTGTAGCACCCGGCGCACAAACGTGTGGCAGATTACGTCCGTCTATCAAAGTAGCGTATGAAGAGAACGGAGCTACTTGCGATTCGGTGAAATTAGAATATGACGCAATGGATCTGTCCAAGTTAGCCCAACTCTTACGAGTAGTATAAGCACCTACTACAAGAACGTTCTCACCGCAAGCCATATCATTGATTGAGCCGTTGCAGCTGCCGTTGTCCCAACCTTCTTGTCCGTAGCTGTCCATATATGAATAAAGACCGTCACAGAACACATCGATACGCTGTCCTTCTTTTCCTCTCACGATAAAGCCGAAAATACAATCACCGGCAGAATTACCTGCAGTATTGTCACTCACTTGAAAATCAATCATTGTGTAGTAACGACCGTTATCGCTGTCGATCATAGAGCCTATGCCGAAATATCCTTGGAAGTATGTTGAAAAAGTTGTGTTTGTTTTGTCTCCACTTGACACATATCCCGGAGTGGAATAATACACAGCCGAGCCATTAGTATTACCGGTACATGTGTATTTAAATGCCGTTTTTCCGCGACTTTTACGATATGCCACAACATCCACCTCAAATTCCTCTTCACTATCGCTATAGATATACAACTGACCGTAACGAAGATTTTTAAGCGTACCCGAAGATACCGTCACTTCAGGATATACAGGATATAAGAAAGATTTCAGTTCGGTATCTTCAGCCGTGAAAGTTTGGTTAAGTGCAATAGGCATGTCGCCTTCATTTCCTGCCGATACACATATAATACTTTCCTTACCACACTCTTCCAAGAATTTACACATCACCTGCGTTCCATCGTGAGCGCCATAATTACTACCTAAAGAAAGGTTCACCACCGATGGTTTATTGCTGTCATAAGCATATTGCAAAGCATAATCCACACCCACGGCAATAGCGTAGTCGGAAAGTTCGCCGCAAGCCGCAGCTATATCCGATTCGTATGCTATACCGTAATACGGATTTGCCGCATCTACAACCTTGGCATCAAATTGATTGGTTCCGGTTGCCATTTCAAGATTGCCTTTATAACCTCCTGCCATGATACCGGTGGTGTGCGTACCGTGAAAAGTACCGTAATTATCGGTTGGGAATTCACTTATATCATCACCTGCTTCCCACACATAACCCGAAAGTTCCGATGCATCAGCGGCGTCTTCTTCATAAAACATATACAACAATTGACCGAAACGGTGTGTTCCGTCCTCTCTTTTGAAGTTAATGTGATTAGGTGCAAGACCTTGGTCAACAATACCGGTCACCACACCTTTTCCTGTATATGCCTGTGGAAGACCTTCGCCGGCATGAATTTTGTCTACACCAATAGCAGGACGTACCTTATCCATCTTAGTAAACACCTCACGGGAAAGTTGTAGTTTTTTAACACTTCTCAACGTGGAGAAACGTTCTACTTCATCTATCGGCATTGTCACAAGTGCAATACGACCGCGAGTACGGTTCACGGTTATACCTTCTGCTTCAAGTTGCTCAAATGTAGCACCTTCGGCAAGCTCTATCATTCCGTTAACATGAGTTGCAGCCGACTTGCGCACCTGCAATGATTTTGTACGGCTGTTATAAACCGGTACATTTTCCAACTTATGCTTACGCAATTGGCTACGACTTAACAAATCAAGTTTTGACTCTGCCGTAGCCGACATTGCAATTGCCACAGCCAATAAGCCTAAATAAAACTTTTTCATATTTCTGTATATTTTCAATGTTATTTCAAATTTTATCGACTAAAACACACTTTTTTTACACAAAATTCTATCATTATGTAAAAGCATCTGTCAACATCCTTAAATCGCTGTATTCATTTATTATGCAAATCTTTTCTATATTTTTACAAATTCCATGAATACCAACAAATTAGCATTGGAATTATCGTGCAAATATACATAAATTATTACAAAATTTACATCTTAGCTTAAGAAAATCATATAAATACCCCTTTTTATTTACAATCTCACACATTTTCACTATCAATAGATTTTAGTTTGCAATATTAAAAAATGTGGATGCATCTTTCATCATGATGCACCCACATTACAGTTAGTTTATTATAAGCCCTGTTGTTATAAGAGCATTATTTCACAGCCACTTTGGCAGATGTTTTCACACCGTTTTCATCGGTTGCCAACACTATATATATTCCGGCAGCCATATTTATCGTTTCTATGGTTGCTCCGGCTGATTCGGCAACTTTCAAACCGGAAACTGCGTAGACCTCGATTACGACAGCTCCTGTTGCCATGATTCTATTACCATCATAGCTGATTCTCGCCGTATTCTCAGCTACAGTCTCCGCACTTATACCGCTGCTTGCCATTTCAAAATACAGACAAGGATCGTTTGACGTCACCTCACTCCAAGGATTATCCACATCTGTTCCATACTTGAATCCGCGCGCTTCAAAAAAAGCCTTATTCAAATCGGTTTCTTCCACATCGGCGCCTTCTGTTGAAGATGCATCAGCAGCAATTGTATTATCTACTATCGCTAACGACGAAATCACATGGTTATCGGCTAAAGCAACTTCTTTTATCGGAACCAATGTCGGATCCCATTGCATGGCAACTTTGTCTTCATCATAACGAGTATAACCGACAATGCGATGTGCAGCACCTTCTCCGGCTGTTATGGTCTTCAACGCCACCACATTGCCCGAGATGACAGGAGTTACCACGGTATCTTCTCTGTTTATATTCCAATCTGGAGTTAAAGATCCGGCGATTCCACCTGTTTTAAAGTTATCATTCATGTCGGCTTTTGCTGCAGTAAGGTTTCCTTCTACATAGCACATGTGTATACCTCCGCGCTCAGCCGCTCCCACAATACCACCTATCGTATTTTGTCCTTCAATATCTACATCGGCGTGACAATTCACCACCTTGCAATCTATTGAAGTTGAACCAACGATACCACCGATTTTCGTACCGGCAATAATACTGCCGTTCACAGCACATGCTTTCACCGTTGAGCCTGTAAGTGTATTACCTGCAATACCTCCCACACAATCCGTTTCAGCAGCATCAATTGAAAGATTATCTACCAAACATCCTGATATTTCGGTGTTCAGCATAGCACAAGCCACCACGCCTCCTACTACAGCCGATGATTTACCGCCGGTAATTACGGCATTTTTCACTTGAACATTACAAATTGTATCGCTTGCAGCCTCCGCTACCAAGAAGCCCATATATGAAACATTTTCACCTATTTCAACCTGTGGAGAATCCAAGATGATGTCTTTAATTATAGCTGCTTCGGTAGTTGCAAAAATTGCAGAATACACATCATTACCGTCAAGAATAAGATTGCTTATAGTGTTATTGCCACCATCAAACGAACCTGTGAAACCCGGGATTGCCTTCCACGCACCATAATCGGCAGCATCAAAGTCATTCACCACCTTATAATGAGCCGACGGATTACGTGCTATCATTGCCATATCCCCGGCAGTTGCGATATTATAAGGGTTATCCTTTGTACCATCTCCTCCTGCACTAAACATAGAGAATGGAAGGAATTTCAATTCAACGGTAATATTGTCGGTTGCCGAACTAAGATACGGTATAAACAATGTAGGAACCCCATCGCCTAAACCTAACAATGCACAAGTTCCTATATCGCCTTTCCCATCAGGTTCTTCCTTATATTGACCGACAATTGTTCCATCTTCTTTTACGATGCGAAGTTCATCTATCATATTTGTAGCCGATTCGCTTTCGCGCTGGTTGGCTATGAATACATATTCGCGCTGAGCATCAGTATCAAACAAATAAGGATTCAAGGCTTCACCCATTACCAATGGAGACCAACTTGCATTAAGAGAGCCGACATTGAATTTCACGATATGGTCTATTTTTCCCTCTTTAGTCACCCATGCCAAGCGTTGGAAAATATCAACACCGTTATCATCAGTTTCAGGAGAAGCCAAAGCTATTACATATTGGTAGGAATCACCCACAGGGTAACGGTCTATATTTGTTGATATTACATTACCCTCTACTTCAGCACCAAAAGCAACTACTGTTTCACAAGAAGGCACATCCACCATTGACAACGTTTGACCATCGGTTGACAAAAATGCCATTTGCTTTGATTGTCCATATATGTCATACATATTCATCCAGTCGCTCACATCTTCGGCAATAGTCTTTACGACATTGCTCTCCATGTCATACACCTTAAATGCGATAGCCTCATCCTCGGTATTCACTTCAAAACCTGTGGTTGCAACCACCAACCGAAGTTCACCCGTTTCGTCCCAGAAATCATTAGCCAAATCTTCGCTTCCGTAAAGTCCCACACCATATTGTACAAGATATTGTGAAGTTGAAGTTACCGGAATTGTCACCTTTCCCACTTCGTTAAAATTCTTGTCATAAATGGCGGCTATAAAATTATTGTTTTCGGTAGGAACCATATCCCAAGGCTCTTCATAAGAAACCGGGTCAAGGTACTCTTTTTCATATTGTGACACCACATAATAAAAATCACCACCTATCGTGAACACATTGAAGACGCCACCCACTTGATATTCAGCTAATTTTGACGGTACAGAAAAACTCTTTTTCAAAAAAGCTCCGTTGCTGCTCCATGTGGCTTTCGTATATACGTCATACTTCTGCACCGAAACTTCTTCCTCCACAGCAGTATAACTTAATACAGCTATAGGTTCATAACTATAACCGGTATATGTCTGAACAATTGACATAAAACCCTCATAGGTGAATTTCACTTCACCGGTAGCAAGGTCATAGATATATGTAATATAAGATGTGACACCGGGAGAATGAATAATGTGTACCGTAACCGGTAATTCATAAGAGGACTGTTCGCGATCAAACAACTTATTGGTAATCACATTACCGACAACAATCCCGTTACAACTGCCTTCTGCAGGAACTGTGACGTTAATAGTACTTTGCACCTCACCTTTATTGTTATAAAGGGTTATTTCCGAGCCGGAATAATAGTAGCCCGACACTTCAAAACTCTGTGTTGCGTACCATTGTGTTCCATCCGGTCCCTCAACAAAACTATAATCCTCAGCCGGGCCTATCGTCAACATACTTGACGCTGTTCTGCTTTGTTTCGGTTTCTTAAAAGTAGAACCCGACTTCCACGAATGATTTGCCGAAGTCAAAATAGTTGAAATCGGATTGTCTGATCTCACGATACGCAAATCAGACGCCTCAGCTCTGCCTCCTGCACACACCAATAATGCAGCAAGAAACGCATTAATGTAAAAGTTCTTCATATATTTAATTTCTGTTAATATTTTTCTCCATAAAAGCCGCCTTTTATCATTATATAAAAAGCCGTTCTTTTATATTGCAAAAATGGAGGGAATGCCCGACATTGACATTCCATCCATTTTTTAATTAATTTAAATCAGTCATATATTTGCCTGATTTGGCTTATCAGCCCAATAAGTTAAGACTTATAGAACCACTTTTGTAGTCTTGTTGCCTTGCTTCTTGATGAAGATACCCTTTTCAGGATTAGCAACCTTCACTCCTTGCAAGTTGTAGTATTCAACCTCTTCTTCATCTGCACCTACTGTCTCTATCGCAGACGCATCAAGAGTAAATTCATACTTGCTTGCAGCCTTGGTTGTAAACGCTTCAGCACGTGGAAGAGCAAAGCCCTTGAAATATTCACCTGAGTTACCGCAGATGTAGATATTACCGGCAAGATCCCATGCGATGTCATAGCAGTTTGTACCGATACCGTGAGTTACTACGGTATTTTCTACCAACTTAATAGTACCGTCAGCCTTGTACTTAATATCATAGATAGAGAATGTCTTCTTAGAAGAAGCGATAGCTATCTGCTTTCCGTCAGGAGAAATACGGATACCGCCACCACCACGAACTGCACCACCGGCACCTTCGAAGTATAATTGTTCACCGTTAGCATCCAGGTATATCAATGCAGGTATTGCATCAGTTGGAGCGCCACGGTATTGACAATACCATACACCGTCTTGATCATCATATTCAACATTTGTACATTGAGGAGCAGTTGTATAACCTGAAAGTGCTTCAATCTTAGTAGGAGTTGGCAATACTTCTGCTTCACCTAATGCATATTCATCCACGCGTGAACCGGCAGCGTTAAATGCAAACACCTGATTGTTAGCCGCAATTGTCATCATCTTCAAGTCTTCGCCTGAACCCTTAACATCAAAGCCTACATTACCGGCAGCAAGGAATCCGTCTGCTGTATTGTATTCGTAAGATGTAGCATCAAGTTCACCACCGGCAAGAAGAGATGTAAACTTATTGTTCTTCACAAGGTCTTCCTGACTTGGAGCATATAGGATATAATCACCGGCGCTGTTACAACGAGTAACGAAGATACGTCCATCTTCTGCCACACGTACACGTGCAAGGTCGGCACCGTAAGAGAGGAATGAATAAGTCAAGTCACCCATAAATGCATATTTACCTGTAACTTCATTCTTAACACCTTCCATATCAGGAGTGAAGATATAAAGACCTACACCACCATTATTAGCAGGATAATAAATCTCACTTGAGGTTTCCATACCTTCAGTTACATATACGTTACCGAACGCAGGGCTTTCCATGTTGTTATCAACATCTACACCGCGCGGATGATAGAAACGAAGTGAGCTAAACTCTTCCATTGCAGCCTTTTCTGCTCCTGCAACTTCGATTTCCCATGAATAAGCACCGTCAACAAGTTCAGCCACATTGATTTCTACGGTTTGTGCGCCCTTAGTTGTTGCACCTTCTGCTGTTGCCACAACTTCACCTTCAGCATCAACCACCTTCACAGTTACAGCTGTTGCATCAGTATTCAATGAATAGTTAACTTTCAATGTATTGTCGGCAACCTCGCTGCTTAGAGCATAAGCGAATGGGTTAGCAGTACCCGCAGCAGGAGTTACTGTTACAGGTTCCGGAGCTACGATAGTAAATGCATACTTGCTTGCAGCCTTGGTTGTAAACGCTTCAGCACGCGGAAGAGCAAAGCCTTTCAAATATTCACCTGAGTTACCGCAAACGTAGATATTTCCTGCAAGATCCCATGCGATATCATATACGTTAGTACCGATACCGTGAGTAATCTTAGTCTTTTCTGTCAGCTCAATGCTTCCATCTTCATTATAAACCAAGTCATAGATAGAGAATTGCTTAGGATTAGCTGAAGAACTTGCGATAGCGATTTGCTTTCCGTCAGGAGAGATGCGGATACCGCCACCACCGCGAGATACCAAATCCTTGTATTTCTCTTCACCATTAGCATCTATGTATACAAGACCCGGTTGAGCATCAGTTGGAGTACCACGATATTGGCAATACCAGATACCACCGCGATCGTCATACTCAACGTTGGTAGTTGCAGGAGCGATAGTGTATTTGCCAGTAAGAGCTGCTACATTTGTTGGAACAGGAAGTGAATCTGCAGTACCAAGAGCATATTCATCAGTACTTCCGCCTGAGTACACATAGCTCCAGTGATTTGCGTTACTTGAAAGGGCAAGAAGTTTCAAGTCTTCGCCTGAACCCTTCACGTCAAAACCAAGGTTTGCCGCACCCATAAATGCACCTTCTGCATTTGTATATTTGTAAGTTGTAGCATCAAATGTAAGACCTGCAAACAATGATGTCATCTTATCGGTTGCCACAAGTGTTTCGTGGTTTTCGGCTACAAGAATATAATCACCGTCGTCTTGCATACGAGTTACGAAGATGCGACCATCTTCTGCCACGCGCACGCGTGCAAAGTCGGCAGCACTTGCAGTACCAGCCTTGTAATTCAACTCCCATCCTCCGCGGAATGAATACATGCCTGTATTAGGATTCTTTATACCGTTCATTTGAGGATCGAATATGTACAATCCAAGACCACCGTTGGCATCGCAAGCCCAATATTTAGAATTTGATGAATTCATACCTTCGGTTACATATACGTTACCGAACGCTGGGCTTTCCATGTTGTTGTCAACATCTACACCGCGCGGATGATAGAACATATAAGATGCAAATTCCTCAATTGAAGCCTTTTCTGCACCGGCAACTACCACTTCCCAAGTGAAAGAACCTTCCAAGTCTTCAACATTAATATCTACGGTTTGTGAGCCCTTAGTTGTTGTGCCTTCAGCAGTTGCAGCCACATTACCGTCTGCATCCAATACATTAACGGTAACAGCTGTTGCATCTGTATTCAATGAATAATTAACTTTCAATACACCTTCAGTCAATTCGCTGCTTAGAGCGTAAGCGAATGGATTAGCAGTACCTTCTGCTGTAGGAGTAACAGTTTCAGCAGGAGCAACGATGCGTACCTTGGTAGCAGCATTCACTGTAAATGAATAGTTACCTTCTTCATCGGCAGTCACAGCCTTATTGTCAACCAAAACCACTGCAGTCACACCTTCTGTCAATGTGAAGCTTACGTTTGTTCCTTCAAGTACGTTCACTCCGTTAGCCCAATCAGCATAACCTTTTCCTCCAACCGTTACCGAATCTACAGAATTTTCAAAACCTTCAGCCAACGCAAATGTTACTGCTAATTCTTCAGGTCTTGCATTCATAAACACCTTGATATAATCGCCATTGGCAAGTGTCCATTCTGAATTTGAGTAGCTTGTTACATACAGACCGTTGTTATAGATTGCAGCAGGTGCTCCATAACCGGTTGTCATCACATTCAAACGATGAGCCTCTTCACCATTATTGAAACCAATCTTATTCTCACCCTTTACAAGATAAACTTGATCGCGAGTAGTAGCATTCATCATGTAACTGTAAGAATAGCATTCGTCATCGATATAAACGATAGCCTTGTTATCATAAACAATTTCCTCAGCAAAAATATCAATCACAGTACTATCGCTTGCGATATTAATAGTAGTACCATAGCTGTTATCATAACCGTATTCTGAGTATTCAGTACCGTTTACCAAGATTGAAGTAATCTTACAACCGGCTGCTTTAGTTACTTTTACAGAAGCAGCATTTTCGCTTACTTCAAGTTTATTTTCACCGGCTACAAGATTAAGAACATTGTAGTTTCCATCTTCTACCTTTACATATTCAGGATGTTCGATATTGATAGTAACAGCATAAGTACCATATTTATGACCGCCCACTACAATATTTGCAGCTTCTAATACAGTGAATGAATAATAAGATGAAGAACCATACCAATCAGACGGTGTTTCGCCATTGATTGTAAATGAGTCGATAGCGTAGTTTGTTGCATCTAAATTAAGTTCGACAGTCTTACCCAATTTAACCATGATATTGCCATCAGCATCCGGAGTAACTTCTGCACCATCTACATATACAGCAGTAACAATACCATTAGCCTCTTCACTCGCATAAGCGATATTTACAGCTACTTCCACATCGGGGAATTCTGTTTTAATATCAACAACACTGCCATCTACCACATTCAAATACCATTGACCATAATTTTCAGTTACAGTTACACTATCAACAGTAACCTTGTAGAAAGTCTTTCCGTAAGGTGCCGACAAAGTAAATGGTGATTCCATATCAGGAATAAACTTCACTTCGTTTTCTCCATTAACAAGAGTAAAACTTTCGTTGGTCTGGTTAGCTTGAAGACCTCCAACGTTCTCGACATTATCTACAGTAATCTTGCAAGATGCTGTACGAGCCTCATTGATGTCAATTGATGTTACAACATACTTAGAAGCATAATCAGCTTCAGTAGGATACTCATAAAGATAACAACTACCGGAAAAATCTTTTGGAGTTCCGTAACCATCTGTAACAGATTTCAACAACGCACCTTGAGCCGGAATAATATAAACATAGTTTGTAGTATTCATATTCAGCTCGAAAGTGTTATCACCGGCTACAAGGGTCTTTGTTTCCCAATCAACTTGAACTTCCACACGATTCGGGTCGTCCACATTAATTGTGACCGTTGCAGCTTTCGCCGTAAATGACATCACCAATGCCATAACAGCCATCATTAAAAATGAGTGAAATTTTTTCATAAAATATTTAATTAATGAATAACTTACTATTTATCATGCAAAAC
>X67_European_Roe__coassemble_55_pt1 | contig 25748 bp, 21 predicted proteins | sample X67_European_Roe__metabat2_low_PE_011 | metagenome-assembled genome bin X67_European_Roe
TGAAAAAGAATGTTCTTTAGCGTTTACGATATTTTGGGGGTTGATGTTTTCCAGCACTTCGCTTACGCAATTTGTCGTAATAATGTCTTGCAAATCGGCAACATCCCTTGCATAGGCCCAATCTTTCATTCCTGCACACCACACATAGGTGCTAGGAGTTATTTTTTGTGCTTTCAGCTGTTCAATGTCCATAGGACCTTCTTGCAAACCGTTTATTCTAATCCAGAATTTCATAACCTTAAAAATATTTAGTTGAACAAAGTAATTACAAAGATAATGTTTTTGTAAAAAACATAGAAGCTGTTTTGAATTTTCTTAAAAATGTTATTCCAAGTTTTACATTGGTTCATGTTTTATATACATTAAAATAATCTCGAAATAAAATTAAAACAACTTCTATATGTTTTCGGTTATTTTTCTTACTTTTGTGCTTGTATCCCACGCGGTGAATCCGTGAGAGGATTTTTAGAGTGTGGGAACAAGACATATTAAGGCGTTTACTACGCTTTGATTTTGACGGTTAGAAATCTGGTAAATTTCAATGAATGTCAAAAAACAAAGTAACGTGAATGCCCCGTGGGTGTGTTATATACATGCCAATGCTATATGATATTGTTTTTGGTGTATTCGTATGCCTAAGCATATTTAGTATAGTAAAGTTGTTGTATCTACATATCGGCGTGGGGCTCGGCGTTGCTCGTTTCTGACATTCGGGCTTACCAGAGCCTCTAACCGTGGAGCGAGCGGCAGTGCAGGGCTTCACGTTTTTTTATGTCTTTGGATTAAAAATTGCGATTGATTGTAAACGAATTATACATGGGCTGGCTTTTAATGTCAGCCCTTTTTTAAGTGTTCATATCCATTATTTAATCGAAAGTTGATTATATTTGTAGTGAGAGGATTTGTTCTCCGTGGGTTTTGGTATTGATTTCTTTGGGTGAGAATATTTTTTCGATGATTCCGTTTTCATCAATGATAAAAGTAGTACGGAAAGTTCCCATGTATTTGCGTCCGTACATACTTTTTTCGCCCCATACACCCATCTGTTCTACCAACTTTTTGTCGGTATCAGCTATTAGCGGGAATGGCAGTGCGTACTTTGTGATGAATTTGCGGTGAGATACTTCGCTGTCTACACTTACTCCTATTACTTCATATCCTTGTTTGCGCAAGTCGGCGTATTTATCTCTCAGACTGCATGCTTCTGCAGTACATCCTGATGTATTGTCTTTAGGGTAAAAATATAGCACAATCTTTTTTCCTCGATATGCACTAAGTTTTATTTCTTCTCCGTTCTCATCTTTTCCAAGAATTTCAGGAACTTTATCTCCAATGTTCATAATATATAAGTTTATTATCGTATACGATTTCAAAGATAACGAAAATATTATAATAGCAGATAAAGAAACGTTGTTCTAATGATAAATTTATTGAAATAGGAGTGTTTCTAATCTTTTATTTGTATTTTTGTGTTTTAAGAGATAAATATGGATGTATTATAAATACAGTACACTATTGGTGTCAGTTTAATAAATATAAAAATGAAACGTATCTTAATTGCAGTGATTACTGTTATACTTTTGTCGGTAGCAGCTATTGCCGGTGATAAGAAATATGCACAAGGAACATTTCCCGATAAGATGCATGACTTCGGTATAATAAAGGAAGAAAAAGGACCGGTGAGTACCACATTTAAGATAGTAAATACAGGTAATAAGCCTCTAATTATCGTGGATGTTTCTGTGTCCTGTGGTTGTACAAGTCATGAATATACCAAGAAACCTATTGCGCCGGGAAAAAGCGGAGAAATAAAAGTAACGTATAATCCTGCCGGTCGTCCCGGAGCATTCAAAAAGGATATAAAGGTGAGAACTAATGGACGAGAGAGGCGTACCACGCTGTTTATTGAGGGTACAACGATTCCGGCAAAAGAGAAATAACTATGAGACATCTGCTTGCCGTAGTTCTTTTTATACAAATGGCTGTTTTATGTCATGCCGAGGGCGTAGCCACATGGTTACGCACGGTTTATGATTTTGGCTCATTTAAGGAAAAAACGGGCAAGGTGTCGTGTGTCATGAAATTTATAAATACAGGCGATAGTGCTTTACGGGTAACAAAAGTTCGTTCTACGTGTGGTTGTACTGCATCTTCATATACACTGAGTGATGTGGCTCCGGGTGATACGGGAGTTGTAACGCTTACTTATAATCCTGTCGGACGTCCGGGTAGGTTTGATAAAAATGTGTATGTATATACCGATGGAATCCCAAACCGCAGCACCTTAACAATAAAAGGAAATGTGATAGGGTCGCCGGAAACAATACATGAACGTTACCCCATAAGTGTAGGGGCTTTGTGTATAGAGCAAAGAATAATGCCTTTCGGAAAAATTATAAAGGGAAAATCACGCACTCGGTATATCGGTGTATATAATCGTAGTGAAGATAGTATAAAAGCTGTTTTCAGCAATATCCCTCGGCATATCCGTGTGGAGATGATACCGGAGACGGTTAAGCCCGGAGAACAAGCAACCATAACGGTTACTTATCATTCGGGGTTGAATGACGAATGGGGGCTTGTACAGGATACTTTTACGATGGAGACCGGTCCGGCATCGGGATATAGTTCTGTAGCTGTTGCCGGGATTACTCATATTGATGTAACGGCTGTTGTGAATGAAGATTTCTCGGTACTATCCAAGAAGGAAAAAGCCAAAGCTGCTGTAGCCGAAATTTCTGATGAGAAAATAGATTTCGGTAAAATAAGCCGTGTAGGAGAATGTATTAAAAAGAATTTTAAGATAACTAACCGAGGCAAGTCGGAGCTGAAAATAAGAAGAATTTATACGTTGGATGAAGGTGTAGAAATATTTGTCGATAAAAACGAGATTAGACCAGGGAAAACGATAAATGTGGAAATCCGAGTCAATCCTGAAAAACAGGGTAATATGTTAAATGCAAAAGTTATGGTTTTGACCAATGACCCGGATAATTCAGAGCAAACGGTTCGGCTTGTAGGGCAAATGATAGAAAATAATAATACAAACAATTAACCTCAGTATATAGATATATGGAACATCCCGAAAACGATGAAAAATATGTAGGCTTAACAGTGAATGAAGGAGTGACCCAGCCACCGATTGTAAATCCGTATCTCAAGCGTAAACGCCGTAAGACATTGCTTTCGGCAGGAGAATATGTGGAAGGTATCCTGAGCGGTAATGTAAGCATTCTAAGCCAAGCCGTTACGCTCGTGGAAAGTCAGAATCCGGAGCATCAGGCAGTAGCACAAGATGTAATAGAGAAATGTCTGCCCTATTCCGGCAATTCTCGCCGTATAGGTATAACCGGTGTGCCCGGTGCGGGAAAAAGTACTTCAATTGATGTTTTCGGTTTGCATGTGCTTAAGGGTGGAGGCAAACTTGCTGTTCTTGCCATAGACCCAAGCAGTGAACGAACGAAAGGAAGTATTCTTGGTGATAAGACGCGAATGGAAAAGTTATCGCTTCATCCTAAAGCGTTTATTCGTCCCAGCCCGTCTGCCGGTTCTCTTGGCGGAGTAGCGCGTAAAACAAGAGAAACCATAATATTATGCGAGGCTGCTGGATATGATAATATTTTTGTGGAAACAGTTGGTGTGGGGCAAAGTGAAACGGCTGCTCATTCAATGGTAGATTTCTTTCTGCTTATACAATTAGCGGGTACTGGCGATGAGTTGCAGGGTATAAAGCGCGGTATCATGGAAATGGCAGACGGTATAGTTATAAATAAGGCAGATGGAGATAATGTGGAACGATGTAAACTTGCACAAACACAATTCCGGAATGCATTGCACTTATTCCCATTGCCGCCGAGCGGGTGGACACCCGAGGTTCTCACATACTCGGGGTATTATGAATTGGGCGTACCGGAGGTTTGGGAGATGATAGATCGTTATTTCTCTTTCGTGAAAGCAAACGGATACTTTGCACAAAAACGCCGTGAGCAAGACAAATACTGGATGATAGAGACTATCAATGAACGCTTGAAATCCAATTTTTATAACGATCCTGAAATAGAAAATCTGCTTGCAGGCAAAGAGAACTTAATATTAAATAATCGTCAAAGTTCTTTTGTTGCAGCGCAAGATATTCTTAATCGTTATTTTGAGAAACTTCGTCAAGGATAAGTAAACTTATATTGTTTCCCGGATATGAAAAAGGCTTTGATAGGGTTTTTCTCCATTTTCTTTTTGCTTATTGGTATGAGTTGTGGAGGTGACGACAATCGTGATAATGATGAACCGCGTTTGCCGGAAGACGACCCTACAGAAATCCCGGGTTCTTCTGTTTCTGGTGTTGTGAAAGTAGTTTCTCAGTCTATCGAACAAGATGCAGTGATAGATTCGGAAAACACGCAAAGCCTGATACTTACTTATTCGGGAAAGATAGCTATTTCAAAGCCTGAACAAATTACGGTAAATGACAGAGTGGTTGTAGATGCTGCCGTTGACGGGAATGTTTTGACCATTCCACTGACGCTTGAACCGGCAATTTCGTATACTGTTGTTGTCAAGAGCGATGCTTTGTTGGCTGATGGGAATAATACAGTAAAACCATTTTCTTTGAGTTTCAGGACGAAAGCGGTTGTAAATCTGAGTATGGTCTCGAAACACTTGTGTAACGCCAATGCTAATGAGGAAACGGTTGAACTATATGAATATATGTTGTCGGTATATGGGAACCGCATTATTTCCGGTGTGATTGAGGATGAAGTGAATAGAAACTGTTCGTCAGATGCCGTTTTTTTGGCAGTCAGTCAGCGACCGTTGATTGCTTGCTATGACTTCCGTCAAATACACACAACCGACTATAGTGATATATCGGCTATCAAAGAGCATTATGGATATGGCGGAATTGTGGCATTTGCGTGGGAATGGTTTACGCCGTCACAGGAGAACGATATTCCGGAAAATTATTCGTCTGACAGTGGTTTCAGCGTGCAGAGGGCTGTAAATAATGGGACTTGGGAAAGTAAGTTTATAGAAGATGATATAGAACTTGTAGCACAATATCTGCAGATGTTGCAAGAGGAGGGTATATCTGTATTGTTCTGCCCGGTTTGTACAGCTCAAGGACATTGGTGGGGGCAGAGTGGTGCACCATATTTCAAGTGTTTATGGGAGTTAATTTATGATAGGCTTGTAGTCAAGTATAAGTTGAATAATTTGATTTGGGTATGGTCGGTTGATGTATCGGCATCTCCGGATGAGTCGATTTATGAATGGTATCCGGGTGATAAATTTGTTGATGTAATAGGAATAAAGGCAGATTTTTCCGGCTCGATGATAGATGAGTTTCTTTTGCTAAATGAAACTTTTGGAGGAAAGAAGATGCTTGCAGTCACGGAGTGTGGTGATATTCCTGAGCCTGATGCATGTGTTACCGATGGCAGTACTTGGGCGTTTTTTATTGCTGAAAATAGTGATAATGATGATGTCGCGATACGTTGGAATAGGTTGATGAGTAATGAATATGTAGTTACTTGTGAAAGCAAATAGACAACGATATATCGGAAAATTGGAGTGTGAGAAAACAGCATGTTTTGGTGTTAATAAGCAAAAATAGGCATAAAGGTGCGGATAATAGTGGAAAAAGTTGTAAATTCGCAAACATTATGCGTTAACATGAAATACGCATAAAAGTGTTCTTTATAGGAATGCGCATAGTTAATGAAATATAATTGAGATTTTCAAGTCATATATGAATATAGGATTTATCAAATTTCAACCCTATCTGAAATCTGTACTTTGGGGCGGAGAGAAAATCGCCCAATACAAGGATATTGTCACCGAACAAAAACAAATCGGTGAAAGTTGGGAGATATCCGGTGTTACAGGTAAGGAGTCGGTCGTTTGTGAAGGTTCGGATGCAGGATTGACTATAGTTGAATTGATAAGAAAGTATAAGGGAGCATTGGTTGGAGACAAGATATATGCTAAGTATGGTGATACTTTCCCCATTTTAGTGAAATTTATTGACGCCAAGCAGGACTTGTCCCTACAGGTGCATCCTAACGATATTATTGCGAAAAACCGCCATAATAGTTTTGGAAAGACCGAGTTCTGGTATGTTATAGATGCCGATGATAATGCTAAGATAAACGTGGGGTTCACACAAGACATTAATCCTAAGGAATTTGAACAGCGAATAGCCGATAATACAATTATGGATGTTGTGGCATGTCATGATTCGCATGCAGGGGATTTGTTTTATCTTCCGGCTGGGCGTATTCACAGTATCGGAGCCGGAAACCTTATAGCTGAAATTCAGAGGTCGTGCGACATAACTTATCGCGTTTATGACTTTGACCGCCGTGATGCTCAAGGAAATACGCGTGAGTTGCATATCGAACTTGCCAAAAATTCTATAGATTATACTGTTCAAGAGAGTTATGTTACTTCATGTCCTGCGGGAGGCTTGGGGGAAACTAAATTAGTGAAATGCGAATATTTTGCCACAAGTCGTATAATCATTGATGGTGAATATGAAATTAATTCACCGGACGCAGATTCTTTTAGGATAATAATGTGCTTGAAAGGGAAAGTTGATATTACTGATGATTTCGGTAATTTGACATCGATACATCAAGGAGAAACGGTTCTTGTTCCAGCTGCTGTGTCGAAATTATCCCTTAAAGGAGTGGCTGAGTTACTCACCACTATTGCGATGTGAGAAAATTTAAAACGGCTTCTTAGTTACTTCTTTTTATCTGTTTTTCGTGTATGTGACGACACCAGTATACAACGGGAGTGTCAAGCAAACTTGTTACAATGTATATAGCATAACTGCTGATGAATATTGACCAAAGTACATCGGCAGGGTACATTCCGTAGAATGCAAGGAATGTGTACAGCAGGGTGTTGAAGAACTGAGAAATCAGAGTAGAGCCGTTATTTCTTATCCATAATCCGCTGCGGGCATTCCCGAAACGTTTTTTGCACCACTCCCACCATTTATGGTAAAGCCACACGTCTGTGAGTTGAGACACTAAATATACTAAAAGCGAAACGCATACCACACGCGGGGTAACTGCAAAAATAGTCTTGAATGCACCTTGCGCCCAGTCGTTAGGGCTTGGGGTGTACAACAACCACAGTTGTGATACGGCAACGAAAAAAACGGAGCATAACGAACTTATGATAACAGCCCGATTAGCGTCTTTCTTGCTGTGATTTTCGCTCAAAACGTCGGTGATAAGGAATGTACTTGCAAAAAGCACATTTCCGAGTGTCATTTCCACGCCGAAAGCGTCTACAAGCAGCAATACTTCTATGTTGGCGAGAATTGTTACAGCTACATTCATCGCTACAAGTCCGGTTTTGCCGTATAGGCGGTAGAATAGGGCTACACAACCATAAACAACGATAAAAGATAATATGATAAGAAATTCATTCATAATTCATTGTCCTTGTTGCCTACACCGAAATCAGTGTTGTGTAGTAAGATGTCTACACGTATATTGTTGCGGTATATTGGGTAAACTTCTTGAAGAAAAGTGCGTATTACGTCCTTGTCGGGTTGCAATCGAGCAGTGTTTGAAGTCATTATGTTTACGCACACTCTATTGAACCATTTCAGTCCTGTTTCGATATCTTCTGTCATTGACTTGGTGTCTTGACCCGGCAATCCGAAAAGGAGACAGCATTCGTCGAAGTCTTTGCTTAATCGTTCGGCTGATTTTTCTTTGATGCCTTTCAGCATCACTTTCTCGCGGTATTCGTAGTCAAAAGTCTCTATGCCTGTTTTTATTATGGCTTTTATACCCTCGGCGGAAAAACGTTCCCGCAATCGTGGAATATGATTGCGATATAGCCAGTGGCATTCAAAATGCACGGTTCTGATGTACCTGTTTCGACAGGTATCAATTATGAGAGACATTGTGTTTTCGTCCAATTCACAGAAAGAACCCGAATTGATAATTTCCAGTGAGCCATACTTTCCTGTGACTTGTGACAACGCAATTCTGTTTATGCGTAGATTCTCCTTTTCGTCTTGTGATGCATCTTCGTGGTAATCACAGAAGGCACAACGTTTATATTGGCAACCTTTACCCCTCAAGAGTACTATCTCGCGGGGATTCTTGTCTCTTATTATTGAGTATCTTTGCATTAGGTGGGGCTTGGTGAATGATTATTCGTTTTTCAGATTGTCTTCATAGAAGAATCGGTCATCGTCATCATATAATTCTTCTTCCTCATCCCATTCTTCTTCCAAATAATCATCATCTTCGGGTAATGCTTCCGGTTCAAAAATGAAATCGTCCTCTTCTTTCACTCGACGTTTTTCGTCAAGGTCACGGTGCGTAATTTTAGTCGGAATACGGTTGTTCTCGTCGTTGATGATACGCCATAGGGCATCTTTCAGTTCGGTAAGACCCATGTTTGCCACCGATGAAATGAAAACGCATTGTACGTCTTCGGGTATGTCGTTACGCATTTCCTCCATCAATTCTTCGTCCAGCATATCGCATTTGGTAATCGCAAGCATGCGAGGCTTATCCACAAGATCAGGGTTGAACTGCTGCAATTCATTGCAAAGTATGGCATATTCTTTCTTTATGTCATCGCTATCGGCAGGAATCATAAATAAAAGCACAGCATTTCGTTCAATGTGCCGTAGAAACCTTAAGCCTAACCCTTTACCCTCACTTGCTCCCTCTATTATTCCCGGAATGTCAGCCATTACGAATGATTGGCTGCCTCGGTAACTCACGATTCCGAGATTCGGTTCAAGTGTGGTGAATGGGTAATTGGCTATTTTGGGTTTTGCTGCCGATATAGACGACAGTAAAGTTGATTTTCCTGCATTAGGAAAACCCACAAGACCCACATCGGCAAGAAGTTTAAGCTCGAGGATGATGGTTTTTTCGATGGCGGGTTCACCCGGTTGTGCATAACGAGGGGTTCGGTTGGTGGCTGTGGCGAAGTGACAATTGCCCAATCCGCCGCGTCCTCCTTTAAGTAACTTTACAATCTCACCGTCTTCGGTAACATCACACAAGAACTTACCTGTTTCAGCATCATATACGGCTGTTCCGCAGGGTACTTCTATCGTGCGATCCTCTCCGTCTTTTCCGAAACATCTGTTACGTCCGCCCGACTCGCCATTGGTGGCGAACACATGCCGCTGGAACTTTAAGTGCAGCAGTGTCCATAGATTACGGTTTCCCTTCAGAAATATATGTCCGCCCCTGCCGCCATCGCCGCCGTCAGGACCGCCTTTAGGGATATATTTTGCTCTTCGGTAATGTTTAGAACCTGCTCCGCCCTTTCCAGAGCGGCACATTATTTTCACGTAGTCGATAAAATTGGAATCTGCCATTGCACTTGAGTTTTAGGAGTGCAAAGTTAGCTATAAAAGCCGAATTGCACTAAGAAACAGCTTTAATTTATTTGAATAATGTTTTTATTAGCCGATATGTTATATTTTTTCTATGGGGAAAATGGGGCGGGGTGTGGAAATAAAGGGCGGTTTATTTTCTATTTCGGCGGGAGTGTGCTAACTTTGTACCAATAAAGAGGAATTGTTTTGATTTTATGATAATATCATGAATATTTGGCTTTAAAAGCCGGAGTTATATAAAACGATTTTAAAGGAGCTTCTAAGGTATCAGATAAGAACAGATTCCCTGATTTATTGAAAATTAAATGAAATTATATATATGGAGAAGAAATTTGCACGCACTTTGGTTACAACCGCTTTGCCTTATGCCAACGGTCCCGTTCACATAGGACACCTTGCCGGTGTATATGTTCCTGCTGATATTTATGTCCGTTATCTTCGCTTAAAAGGCGAGGAGGTTCTGCTTATAGGTGGCAGCGATGAGCATGGAGTACCGGTAACAATCCGTGCCAAGAAAGAAGGATGTACACCTCAAGATGTGGTTGACCGTTATCATAGTCTTATCAAGCAATCGTTTGCCGACTTCGGAATATCTTTTGATGTGTACAGCCGCACAACATCGGAAACGCATCATCAACTTGCAAGCGACTTTTTCCGCAAACTCTATGATGAGGGTAAGTTTGTGGAAATGGAAAGTGAGCAGTTCTACGATGAGGAGGCTAAACAATTCTTGAGCGACCGTAATATTGTGGGTGAGTGTCCTCGGTGTCATGCCGATGGTGCTTATGGAGACCAGTGCGAGAAGTGCGGAAGTACGCTTTCTCCCGATGAACTTATTAATCCAAAGAATGCGCTCACAGGTAATCGACTTGTAAAACGTCCTACGTCTCATTGGTATTTGCCGCTTAATGATTATCAACAATGGCTTGAAAAGTGGATACTTGAGGGTCATAAGGAATGGCGAAGCAATGTATATGGGCAGTGTAAGAGTTGGCTTGATGCCGGTTTGCGTCCTCGTGCTGTTACACGCGACTTGGAATGGGGTATTCCGGTTCCGGTGAAAGGTGCAGAGGGAAAGGTGCTTTATGTGTGGTTTGATGCTCCTATAGGATACATAAGCAATACAAAGGAACTTCTTCCCAACGATTGGGAGAAATGGTGGAAAGATGAAAGTACCCGTTTGATTCATTTTATCGGAAAAGATAATATTGTATTCCATTGTATTGTGTTCCCTACAATGCTTAAAGCCGAAGGCAGCTATATTTTGCCGGATAATGTGCCGAGCAATGAATTCCTGAATCTTGAAGGTGATAAAATCTCCACATCCCGCAATTGGGCTGTGTGGTTGCATGAATACCTCAAGGATTTCCCGGGAAAACAGGATGTACTGCGCTATGTGCTTACTGCCAATGCTCCCGAAACGAAGGATAACGATTTTACGTGGAAAGATTTTCAGGCGCGTAATAATAGCGAGCTTGTGGCTATATACGGCAATTTTGTAAACCGTGCGTTACAACTCACAAAGAAATATTTCAATGGTATAGTGCCTGAGGTAGGCGACTTGACCGATTATGACCGTGAGACACTTAAGGAATTTGCCGGAGTGAAAGAAGAGGTGGAAAAGCTGTTAAATAACTTTAAGTTCCGCGATGCACAGAAGGAAGCAATGAATTTGGCGCGTATAGGAAACAAATACCTTGCCGATACCGAGCCGTGGAAACTTGCAAAGACCGATATGGCTCGGGTAAGCACCATATTGAATATGGCACTTCAACTTGTTGCAAATCTTGCAATAGCGTTTGAGCCGTTTTTGCCATTCAGTAGCAAAAAATTGCGTGAAATGCTTAATTTAAGTAACTTCGATTGGGCTAATCTCGGCAGAACCGATCTTCTTTCAGTAGGTCATGTGCTTGGAGAGCCTCAATTGCTTTTTGAGAAAATTGAAGATTCGGAAATAGATGCACAGATGGCTCGCCTTGAACGCATAAAAAAAGAGAATGAAGTGAACAGTTTTACTCCTGAACCTGTTTCTCCTACGGTGGCGTTTGATGACTTTACAAAAATCGATATCCGTGTGGGCAAGGTTCTTGAATGCGAGAAAGTGCCAAAGGCTGATAAACTATTGAAATTCAAGATTGACGACGGAATGGGCGGTCGTACGATAGTGAGCGGTATCGCTAAGTATTATAAGCCGGAGGATTTGGTTGGTAAAGAAGTGTGCTTTATTGCCAATTTTGAACCTCGAAAGTTGAAAGGAGTTGAGTCACAAGGTATGATTTTGAGTGCGGAAAATGCAGATGGCAGCCTTGTCGTGATAGGTCCGCAGGGAGCAGTCAAACCCGGCTGTAAAGTGGGATAATTAACACTTAAAGATATAACTATGAATATCAGTAATCGTTATTGTGTGATAATGTGCGGCGGTGTGGGCAGCCGATTTTGGCCATACAGTCGTGCCAATGCTCCGAAACAGTTTATCGACTTTTTCGGAACGGGACGTACATTGCTGCAAATGAGTTTTGACCGTACAAAGGGAATCGTTCCGCAGGAGAACGTTATAATCTTGACGAATGAGCAATATGCACCGCTTGTGAAGGAACAGTTACCTGAACTTGCTTCATCGCAGATATTGTTTGAGCCGGCTCGCAGGAATACCGCACCGTGTATAGCTTGGGCAGCATATCATATAAAGGCATTAAATCCTGATGCACTTATTATGGTGGCTCCGAGTGATCACCTCGTGTTGAAGGATGAAGAATTCAAGCGTTGCATCAATACCGGTTTCGATTTTATAGCCGGACATGATGCCCTTCTTACTTTAGGTATTAAGCCAAGCCGTCCGGAGACCGGATACGGCTATATACAAATAGGGGAAAATGTTGACGGCAGTATCTCGAAAGTGAAAACTTTTACGGAAAAGCCTGATTTGGAACTTGCAAAAGTTTTTCTTTCAACCGGAGAATTTTTCTGGAACTCGGGTATGTTCCTATGGAGTGTCGACAGCATATTAAGAGCCGTACAAGAGTGTGCTCCGGAGATTTCCATGCAGTTTGAGAAAGGTGAAGGAGTGTACGGAACGGATAAAGAAGATGAGTTTATTAAGCAGAATTTTGCAGCATGTCCGGGTATATCAATTGACTTTGCCGTTATGGAAAAAGCTAAGAACGTGTATGTGGAATGTGTCGATTTCGGTTGGGATGATTTAGGTACTTGGGGTGCTTTATACGACAATTCGCCCAAGAATCAAGAAGGTAATGTGACCGAAAACTGCAATGCGATGCTGTTTGACTGCAAAGACTGCATGGTGGCTGCAAAGGGTGATAAACTTATAGTGGCGTCGCAGCTCAAGGATTATATAATAGCTACAGCCGATGATGTGATTCTTATCGTGCCAAAAAGTGATGAGCAGAAAATAAAGAATTACGTAAACGAAGTTAAGGCGGCGTTTGGTGACAAGTATTTATAAGATATGAAGCGCTCACATTAGTTCCAATAGGAGGATTAGCCAACAGACTGCGTGCCATAACGGCATCTTATGAGTATTGTGAACAGAATGGGTACGATTTGAAAATTATATGGATATGTAACAGAGAATTGAATTGTAGATAGGGTGAACTGTTTGAACCACAGCCAAGCCATATAGAAGTAAAGAATGTTTCATGGTATTATTCGTTGAAATATGGACTGCCGCGGTTGAAAAATTTATATATTCCATCTCTTTTTCATAGGTTCTGTTTTGATAGAGTGCTGTATCAAATTAATACAGAGGACTTGTTGGATGATAATGTATTGAAGGATGATGCTGCAACTGTTTTGAGCGATTCGGTTTTGGTGTGTACGTGTTATGAATATAGGTCAGTATCGCCTGATACGTATAAAAAACTGTTTACTCCTGTGAGTGGGGTTAGTGATTTAGTTGCCGGTTATGTGTGTCAATTTAATGATAACACATTCGGGTTGCACGTAAGGCGAAGTGATAATATACAATCCATTTTGTTTAAATGGTTTTAATGGAGAAATACTTTCTGAAAAAGTGTGATTGAATTAATGGATGTGTATAACGAGTTCTTTCTTTGTAAGAGAGGCTTGTACATCGATGATGCGTTGGTTGGAACTGCCTCGGAAACGAAGTCTTGTATCTCTTAGTTCTTCAATAAAGCGTCCATCGACAATCACATCTATCCAAGGCAATATTTTAGACATTTCAGTCGACTTAAGTATTTCTTCCCATGTAAAACCTGTGTAGCACCATAGTGTGTATCCCTTTTCTTTAATGGATTTCACTAATGGCAATATTTTACTTGCTTGCCATAAGGGATCTCCACCTGTAAGTGTTACGTTGAAATCTTCTTCAGTGATACGTTCCATAATCTCATCGACGGTCATCGGGATACCTGAGTTGAAGTCCCATGATTGAGGATTATGGCAACCCTTACACATGTGGCGACATCCTGCCACATATATCGATGTGCGAAGCCCGGGACCGTCAACTGAGGTTCCGGGCATTATGTCAAGCACTTGTATGGTATTCATATCATTCGGACGTGTGTGCTATTTATGTACTACACGGTCTTTCAATTCAGCCAATTTACCGGAATTCCATCGGTCGGTAGTTCCTACAAGATAGCCGGTGATGCGTTGTATGGTCTCGAATTGGGTCCCGCATTTGGGGCAATGTTTTACGTCTTTTTGTGCATCCTCATATCCGCAATTAGGGCAGTGGTTGCGGTTATGATTCACCGAGCCGTAACCTATATTGTTCTTATCCATTAAATCTACGATGTCGCGTATTGCCTCTTCATTGTGTGTGGCATCTCCGTCTATCTCCACGTAGAAAATGTGACCTCCTCGGGTTAGTTCATGGTAAGGACCTTCTATTTTAGCTTTATGGCGAGGACTGCAATGATAATAAACGGGAATATGGTTTGAATTGGTGTAATAATCCTTATCGGTTACACCCGGTATCTCTCCGAACGATTTGCGGTCGCGCTTGGTGAAACGCCCCGACAATCCTTCTGCCGGAGTGGCAAGGATACTGAAATTATGCTCGTAGCGTTCGCTGAACTCGTTGGCTCGACTGCGCATGTGGCTTACAATTTTCAATCCTAATGCTTGAGCATCTTCGCTTTCTCCATGATGTTTGCCCACAAGAGCGATAAGACATTCAGCAAGACCTATAAAGCCTATACCAAGTGTGCCTTGATTGATAACCGGCTCAATGGTTCCACCTCGCTCAATGTTCTCGCTTCCGTTCCACAATCTGCTCATGACAAGAGGGAACTGCTTGGCGAGTGCCGTTTTCTGGAACTCATAGCGATCACATAGCTGTCGTGCTGTTAAATCCATGATTTCATCAAGTCGTTGGAAGAATCGTTCGATACGTTCTTCTTTATCCTGTATGTTCATCACTTCTATGGCAAGGCGAACGATGTTAATCGTTGTAAACGACAAGTTGCCACGTCCTATCGACGTTTTTTCTCCGTACCGATTCTCAAATACGCGTGTACGGCAGCCCATAGTTGCCACTTCATATAAGTACCGTTCGGGGTCTTCCGGGTTCCATTTTTCATGGAAATTATATGTGGCGTCAAGGTTGACGAAATTAGGGAAAAATCGGCGTGCCGTTACTTTGCATGCAAGTAAATACAGGTCGTAGTTGCGGTCTTCAGGGAGATAATTTACTCCGGTTTTCTTTTTCCATATTTGAATGGGGAATATTGCGGTAGCTCCGTTACCTACACCTTCGTATGTGCTGTTGAGCATTTCACGTATGACGCAACGCCCTTCTGCGGAAGTGTCGGTACCGTAGTTTACCGAACTGAATACCACTTGATTTCCACCGCGGGAATGGATGGTGTTCATATTATGTATGAATGCTTCCATAGCTTGATGAACGCGTCCTACAGTGCGGTTGATGGCGTGTTGAAGCATACGCTCTTCTCCGGTCAAGCCGTCTAAGTCGCGAGAGATGAAATCCTCGATGTCTTTATTGTAAAGGTGTGACATGTCATCACCTGTGAGCTTTTCCAAGTTCTTGACTTCCTCGATGAAAGATGAACGGACAAATGGAGCCAAATAGAAATCGAATGCAGGAATCGATTGTCCTCCGTGCATTTCATTCTGGGCAGTTTCCATGGAAATGCAGGCAATAACGCTTGCTGTCTCTATTCTTTTAGCCGGACGTGACTCTCCGTGACCTGCTACGAAACCATGCTTTAGTATTTTATCGAGAGGATGCTGTACGCATGTCAAACTCTTTGTAGGGTAGTAGTCCTTATCATGAATGTGAATGTAGTTGTTTTTGACGGCTGTGCGTACATCATCGCTCAAGAGATAGTCGTCCACGAACGGCTTTGTGGTTTCGCTGGCAAATTTCATCATCATTCCTGCCGGCGAATCTGTGTTCATGTTGGCGTTTTCTCGTGTAATGTCGTTGTTTTTTGCGTTGATGATTTCAAGGAACATATCACGAGTTTTTGCCTGGCGTGCTATGTTTCGTTGGTCGCGATAGGCGATATAGCGTTTTGCAACCTCCTTGCGTGGTGATTTCATGAGTTCCATTTCCACACGATCCTGAATCTCTTCAACGGTCATACGATCATTGCCGGTCATTCCTATGCGGTCGGTTATCTTCTGAATCAATGCCTCGTCTTCTCCAAGGTCGGTGGTTATCATCGCTTTTCGTATCGCAGCTTTGATTTTTTCTTCATTGTAACCCACAATGCGTCCGTCACGCTTTACTACTACCTGTATCATATAAGTGAAATGTTTTTTGTTGCTTGTTTTTATGAATTGTTTAAGAAACATTCAAAACAAATTCATAGACGGTCACAAAAATAGAAACAAATACCAATTTGTGCAATAGTAACAGTAAGAAAAATAATAAAATTTTTGTTTTGGAAAACTTTTTTGCTTTCTAATAAAAATAAATAGTTTAAAATCAGGTATTTAAAAATATTTTCGGGAAACTTTGTTTAATGCAGACGCTGTAATAGTTTTCTGAAAGGGAATTTCTCACATTTAATGATGATGGCAATAAAAATAAATATTAAAACTGTGTTTATCATCAGTTGTGTCCAAGTTCCGGTTGATTTGGCGAGTTCCATAGCAATGAATATGAAAGCCGTTATTACGGTATAGCCGGCAATGGCTCTTATGGGGTAGGCTATGGGGAATTTCTTTTGACCTATAACATAGGACAGCAACATTGCAGAGCCGTAGCCTGCCACGCCTCCCCATGCACATGCCATGTATCCGTAGATAGGGACAAATATCACATTCACGGATATAAGCACTGCGCATCCTATGCCGGAAAATACTGCTCCCCACATGGTTTGGTCGGTGAGTTTATACCAAAAGGAAAGGTTGAAATAGACACCCATCATAATTTCGGCAGCCATAACTATAGGAACCACTTTTAATCCTTCCCAATAATCGGGTGCGATAATGTATTTAATAATATCAAGGTATCCCGTTACGATGAGAAAAGCCAGTAATGTGAATATTATAAAATATCTCATGGCTGTGGCATAGGATTCTTTACTGTCCTTGTCACGGCTTTTGCCGAATACAAACGGCTCATAAGCATATCGGAATGCTTGCAGTATCATTGCCATAATCATTGCAATTTTGCTTGCAGCTCCATATATCCCCAATTGAGCCTTGGCATCGATACCGTGATATATAAATGGGAACAGAATTTTGTCGGCTGTTTGGTTGAGGATTCCGGCAATTCCCAATAGCAGTATAGGCATACTGTAGGAAAGCATGCGTCGAAGTAATTTGCTGTCAAAATACCACTTAAACCCTCGGAACTCGGGTATCAGGCAGAGCATTATAATACTCGTACACACTAAATTCAGGTAAAAGACATAGCCGACACCGATGGTTGGGTCATAAAATCGACTTATAAAGTCGGGGTGGTTGTGATATAATTCGGGCAGTACGATGAAAAACAACAGATTAAGTCCTATGTTGAGTACGATAAAGAGTAATTTCAGAAACGCGAACTTGACGGCTCGTTTCTGTTGTCTTAAATAGGCGAAAGGTATGGATTGAAACGCATCCATAGCTACTACGACAGCCATCACTCCAATGTATTCCGGGTGTTCGGCATATCCTAAAGCGGAGGATAGGGGAGAAATGAAAGCAAGAACAAGTGTGATAAAAATAAGTGAAGTGAAGCCTACTGAGGTGAGAATGGTGGAATATGCTTTATCGGGATTTTCACCTTCTTTATTGCTGTATCGGAAAAAGGTGGTTTCCATGCCGTATACCAGAATCACAAGCAGGAGAGCTGTATAGGAATAAACGTTGGTTACAATGCCGTAACCGCCGGACTCTGCACTCATTTTAGCTGTATATAGCGGAACGAGCAGGTAATTGAGGAATCTGCCCACAATGCTGCTTAATCCGTATATTACGGTATCTTTTGCTAATGATTTCAATCCCGCCATAGCTTTAATGTTTCACGGTTATCCGTATGTGTCAAAAGAGCGAACCTTGGTCGGAATACCGTTCGCGTCCCAAATGTTTATAAGCCAAATCGGTCACTTCTCGCCCTCTCGGAGTGCGTTTTATGAACCCCTCTTTTATGAGGTATGGCTCATACACTTCTTCTACGGTGCCGGCATCTTCACCTAATGCCGTGGCTATTGTGGTAAGCCCTACGGGACCACCTTTGAATTTGTCGATTATCGTAGTAAGCAGTTTGTTGTCTATTTCGTCAAGTCCGTATTTGTCGATATTCAATGCTTTCAGTGCATACCGAGCTATTGCCGTGTCTATTTTACCGTCACCTTTGACTTGTGCGAAATCTCTCACTCGGCGCAGAAGGGCATTGGCGATACGCGGTGTGCCTCGGCTGCGCAAAGCTATTTCATGTGCTGCTTCATCGGTTATGGGCACATTGAGAAGCCTTGCCGAACGCTTTACTATACGTTCAAGCACTTGGTGGTCATAATATTCCAAATGGCAATTGATGCCGAAACGCGCACGAAGCGGTGATGTGAGCAAGCCGCTGCGAGTGGTGGCTCCAATAAGGGTAAATGGGGATAGTGTAAGTTGTACCGAACGTGCGCCGGGACCTTTGTCTATCATTATGTCTATGCGATAGTCTTCCATTGCGGAGTAAAGATATTCCTCCACAATAGGGCTTAGGCGGTGGATTTCGTCTATAAATAATACATCGTTCTCTTCTAAGGAAGTGAGAATACCTGCCAGATCACCGGGTTTGTCAAGTACCGGTCCTGAAGTGATCTTGAATCCTACACCGAGTTCGTTGGCAACAATACCAGATAATGTGGTCTTTCCCAATCCCGGAGGACCGTATAGCAGTACGTGGTCGAGAGCTTCTTTGCGGTTTTTTGCTGCTTGAACGAATACGCTCAAGTTTTCTATTATCTTATCTTGACCGCTGAAATCGCCAAACCGTTCGGGGCGTAATGCCCGCTCAAAATCTCTGTCGGCATCATATCGCCCGTTCCTTATGTCAAAATCTTCTTCCATAGATAATGCAAATTTAGCAATTCGTGTTCAATAAATCAAGAGAAGAGTAAGGCGTGTGAAAAAAAGAAAAACCTCCGGAAATAATTCCGGAGGTCGATGTGGTTGTCTTACAAGGATTCGAACCTTGACAGGCAGAACCAAAAACTGCAGTGCTACCATTACACCATAAGACAATCCTATCAAGTGAGACTCATCGTCCCAAATGCGTTGCAAAGTTAATACGAATAATTGGTTTCACCAAATTTTATGAGAATAATTTTAATGACAACCGCTTTACTCGATCTTTTTGCCTTATGTTATTTTACAATAATCAGGTAATAATTCTTCTTCCCTCTCTGTGCGAGAATGTATTTTCCGTTCAGCAGATAAGAAGAGTCGATAACCATATTTGGATCGGCTACCTTTTCTTTATTGATGGCTACTCCGCCTCCTTGTGTAAGTTTGCGCATCTCTCCTTTTGAAGCGAAAACAGCAGCATTGTCGGTAAGCAGATTTACCAAGGATACACCGGTTTCAATTACCGATTTATCGACTTCGAATTGTGGAACGCCTTCAAAGACACTTAGCAAAGTATCTTCATCTATTTTATGCAGTATTTCTTGTGCCTTATTGGAGAAAAGAATTTGTGATGCTTCAACAGCTGCTTCATAATCAGCCTCTGAATGTACCATTATTGTAATTTCTTTGGCAAGGCGTTTCTGAATAGGGCGCAGACCCGGATTTTCTGCCTGCTCGGCTACAAGCGCAGCAATCTCTTCTTGGGTAAGCATTGTGAAAATCTTTATGTATTTTTCTGCGTCCTCATCGCTTACGTTAAGCCAGAATTGGTAGAATTTATATGGAGAGGTACGTTTCGGGTCAAGCCAAACGTTTCCGGTTTCGGTCTTTCCGAATTTTTTTCCATCGGCTTTTGTTATAAGCGGACATGTCAAGGCAAAAGCGTCACCGCCTTCGGTACGGCGTATAAGTTCTGTACCTGTTGTGATGTTTCCCCATTGGTCACTACCACCCATTTGCAAACGACAGTTTTTGTTGCGGTATAGATATAGGAAATCATATCCTTGCAGCAATTGATAAGAAAATTCGGTGAAAGACATGCCGTGCTGGGCTTCGCCTCCAAGACGCTTTTTTACGGAATCCTTTGCCATCATGTAGTTTACAGTGATGTGCTTGCCTATGTCGCGTATGAAATTTAAGAAAGAATAGTCTTTCATCCAATCGTAATTGTTGACTAATTCTGCATGGTTTGGTGCATCGCTGTCGAAATCAAGGAATTTTGCGAGTTGTTTTTTAATGCATTCTTGATTGTGACGAAGAGTAACTTCGTCGATAAGCACGCGCTCCTGTGACTTCATTGATGGGTCGCCAATCATACCTGTGGCTCCGCCTACAAGGGCGATAGGACGATGTCCGGCATTCTGGAAGTGCTTGAGCATCATTACGCTTACAAGGTGTCCGATATGTAGTGAGTCGGCTGTAGGGTCGATACCTACGTATGCCGAAGTCATTTCTTTTGCAAGTTGTTCTTCTGTGCCTGGCATCATGTCATGCACCATGCCGCGCCACTTTAATTCTTCTACGAAATTCATTTATCTCAGTGTTTTATTATAAACTTATTTTAAGATATGCAAAGTTAGTACTTTAATGCGATATTGCCAAAGTTTGTACACGTTCTTCGTGTTTCCGTCAATTACCATTTTTTTAGCCTGTATCGATATTCTGTACCTTCGTTATCTATGAAGTGCATAGTCATGTTGCCGTCTTTAATTTCGGGAATATGAATCAAGTTCTGGCCCTGCTGCATTCCGGTGAATCCGAATGGAAGATAATCGGGGTCGGAAAAGTCTATGATAATATCTTCACCTTGGTACTTCCATGAGGCGAATGTGTAATCATCTACATGTGTTACTTCATTTACAAGTCTTTGGCTAAATACCGATGACTGGAAGGCAAAATAAAGGACACCGTCATATTCGGGATGCTCATTATCGTCGATAGTAACGGATGTTACTTGCCATAAACCGAAAAGTTCTCCTATATCCCCATTGTTGCGTGTACATGAGGGGAATAGAGATATAATGCTTAGGAAAATCGCTGTAATGAATATTCTTGTTTTCATTTGTAATCATAATTTAAGCAATCCGCGATAAGAAACCGATAAAAGCAGTCCGGCATTATCTCCGTATAACTCACCTTTATCTAAAGCCATAAGCCCTTTCAATTCAAGTCCGGGTATGTTGCGTAGCGAATAAACACATTCAAGCATGAATGAAATGTTGCTGCGTATTTTTGAGTATGGTTTGAATATAGTGCCTTTGGATTCGGTATATGAAAATTTTGCGCGGTAAACAAGGCTTTTGAAAGGCTTGCCTTCTATTCCGGCATTTATGCTGCGCAGACGCGTATCGGTAAAAGCCATGTATCCGTCTTTATTATACAATGGTGATTTTAATACCGGTGAGCCTATCGACATTCCGTAATATTGATAACCGTTATAGGCATAATTGTTATAATAATTATCGGCTCCGGTGGCTTCGTTGGCAATGGGTGTTCCGGGGAAATCGCCGGGTGCCCAGTGTATGGGTCCTCCTTGGTTAGTCAAATCCAAATATTCCACAACAGCTCCTGTCACTATACTGTTTTCGCAAGAAGACTTATATTCAAGACCGTATAAACCGTCAAATCCGTTCATCATACCTATTCCCGAGCCGTCTTCCCAAGGCGATTGATAGTAGGCTTTTAATTCTGAACCGTTTTTTAATCGATAGCGTCCCATTATATCCCATGAACCCACATGATTCCCTTCGTAGTAGGTTTGATCTCCGCTGTTACCTCCGCCGGAGCCGGGAATGAATGACCTGAAGAACGTTCCTAAATCGGGATGCATGTCAACGCTTTCCTGTAAATCGCCGTTTAAGTACGTTCGCTTTTTACCGCCGAATTGGCATGCTGCCTGCATTCCTATTGTAATGGAAAATGGCTGAGAAGGCTTTGTGTGAAAATAGCAGTATTTATAATTGAACCATAAATCGGTGGTAATGAAGTTATTCAGATAGTTATAATGGTTTTCCAACCACTTGTCGTCGGTTTGCTTGAAATATCCTATTTCTCCTGAAATCTGTACCCAATCGTTTGTGAACGGAATACTTTGTGGATTGATGAATCCGGTTCTTACTCCCGGCATTGGGCGTGCGTTTGCACTCCATGTCATATCCCCTGAACTGAGTCGATCGTTAAGCATTTTGGAACCACTCTCTTTTGCTCCCAATGACATAAAAAGACTACGGTACTTGATGTCAAAGTATAGCTGCTGAATCCATGCTGTGGATGGAGATTCATCGTGATTTATCATTATGGAACTTGCTGAATCGTAGATGGAATAACTTATTTTAGACGAATATCCACCCAATATGGTTATACCATAGCCGATACTGAAACGTTTTGACGGCTCTTGCTTGCGATGAATGTCAAGTTTGGCTAATGCAGAAAAAGGTTGTGTTATAATACCGTGACTGTTGGATGCCATAAGAAACGGTGCAAAATCACCTTCCCCCATGTTACTCATAGTCTCGGTTTTGAAATCGAGATTGTATTCGGCATACGCAGGCTTTATAAGCGAAATGATGAATATGATAACTGATAGAAATCTTGTTATATTCATTTTTTCTGTTTTTTTGTATCAAAGGATGATTTTATGGTAATATTCCTATTGCCAAAAGTAGCAACTTTTTTCCATTATTGAAAGGCGATAGGCATTGAATATTGTGAAGAACCGATAAAAATTTTACCTTTGTGCTGTATAGTACTTTAATTGATGTGTGTTATGACCGATTTACAAACTTTGCTGTCGCAATCATGGCAAACGATTCTGAGTTTGTTCAAGATAATGCTAAAATCTCGTCCTTGCAGTCGTCCGCCTATGGCTGCCGGGGATGATGAAATCGTGATTTTAGGTAACGGTCCCTCGCTCAATGTGACGATGGAACAACATGCCGGTTTCTTAAAAGACCGACATCTCATGGCAGTGAATTTTGCTGCCAATACTTCTATCTTTGAGGAATTGAAACCTGCCTTTTATATGCTTACCGACCCGGTTTTCTTTAACCGTATGGAGCTGGACAATGTGAAATCATTATGGAGGAATTTTGCAGAAAAGGTGAATTGGAAGATGTCATTGTTTATTCCTGTAAATGTTAAGCGCAAGGGAGAATGGTACGATAAATTAATTGAGAACCGTAATATAACTATAAGTACTTATAATATGACTCCTGTAGAAGGATTGCAATGGTTTGAGAACATGGTCTATAACATGCGATTGGGTATGCCGCGGCCTCGAAATGTATTGATACCGTCCATTATGCAAGCCATAGCAATGCGTTATAAGACAATTTATTTGGCGGGAGCCGATCATTCATGGCTGAAAACCATTTCTGTAGATGATGATAACAGGGTGGTTTCTATTCAACCGCATTTCTATAAGGAGGCAAAAACCGAAGAGGAACGTATCCGAGTAGATTACATGAAAATCAAGCTTCATGAGGTGCTTGAAAGTATGTGTATTGCTTTCCGCACATATCATATTATAGCCCGGTATGCGGGAACTAAAGGAATAGATGTCATAAATATTACTCCGGGAAGCTTTATTGATGCCTTTCCTCGAAAGATGCTGTAATACATATTTGCATCTTGTTAATTTTTACAAACCTAAAGGAGCTGTGTCAAAATTGATTTTTGGCTCAGCTCCTTTAGATTTTAATATATGTTCTTCGGCTATAGGATAATCTATCAGTCGATTATGTCAAAACCGGTATATTTTTGTAAAACTTCAGGAATGCGTATGCCTTCCGGAGATTGATTGTTTTCGAGCAGTGCAGCCATAATGCGCGGTAGTGCAAGAGCCGAGCCGTTCAGTGTGTGGCATAGTACCGTCTTCTTGTCGTCACCGCGATAACGGCATTTCAGTCGGTTTGCCTGATAGCTTTCGAAATTAGATACGGAGCTTACTTCCAGCCAACGTTTCTGCGCGCCCGACCATACTTCAAAGTCGAAAGTTATAGCAGAGGTAAAGCTCATGTCGCCACCGCATAGGCGTAGAATGTGCCAAGGTAATTCAAGTTTTTCAAGCAATCCCTGCACATGGTCTTTCATTTCTTCAAGTGCTGCGTATGAGCATTCCGGTTTTTCGATACGTACGATTTCCACTTTGTCGAATTGATGCAAACGGTTGAGACCGCGCACGTCTTTACCGTATGACCCTGCTTCACGGCGGAAACAAGCTGAGTAAGCGCAATTCTTCTTAGGAAGATCCTTTTGATCGAAAATTACATCGCGATAGATGTTGGTTACAGGAACTTCTGCTGTTGGGATGAGATACAGATTGTCGAGACCGCAATGGTACATCTGTCCTTCTTTGTCGGGTAATTGTCCTGTTCCGTATCCTGATGCTTCGTTTACAACGTATGGAGGTTGCACTTCCAGATACCCGGCTTTGCCTGCTTCGTCAAGGAAGAATTGGATAAGAGCTCGTTGAAGTCTTGCACCCTTTCCGATATAAACAGGGAAACCGGCACCTGTTATTTTCACACCAAGATCAAAATCGATGATGTTGTATTTTTTTGCCAAGTCCCAGTGTGGAAGAGCATCCTCACCAAGTACGGGCATCGGTCCGCCTTCTTTTTCCACAACGTTATCTTCTGCACTTGTTCCGTGAGGAACCATATCGCAAGGAGTGTTTGGAATAGATAGAAGGATACCGGTTATTTCATCTTCGGCTGCTTTAAGCTCTTCATCTATGGCTTTGTTGCTCTCTTTAAGTTCAGCTACTTTGGCTTTTGCTTCTTCAGCTTCGTCCTTTTTACCTTGTTTCATCAATGCTCCGATAGCAGCAGCCATTTTGTTAAGTTCCGACGCTTGATTGTCGCGTGCTTGTTGGCGGTTGCGGCGCACTTTGTCGAGTTCTATAATACGCTCTATTTGAGTACGGGCATCGAAGTTCTTGATGGCAAGACGTTCGATAACCGCTTCCGGATTTTCTTTTATTACAGCTAATGTCAGCATAATTTCTTATATAATTTACTGTTAGTTATTAAGCAATTCTTTTACTTTTGCGGATATTGCACGTCCTTCAGCTTTACCTGAAAGTTGTTTTGATGCAACTCCCATTACTTTGCCCATGTCCTTGGCTGAAGTGGCACCGGTTTGCGCAATGATTTCCTTAAGCGCAGCCGTTAGCTCCTCTTCGCTAAGCTGTTTTGGGAGGTATTCTTCAATAATGGCTGCTTCGTTCAATTCCGTATCGGCAAGATCCTGTCGAGATTGCGACAAATAGATTTCGGCTGTTTCCTTGCGTTGCTTTACCATTTTTGCAAGAATTTTTAGAGCAGTATCATCGGATAGAGTGCCATCCGAACCTTTAGCGGTTTTTGCCTCAAGAAATTCTTTCTTAATTCCGCGCAAAGTCTCTAAACGAGCGTGGTCACGAGCGAGCATCGCTTTTTTGATGTCTCCGTTCACTGTTTCAAATAAATCCATAGTCTTTTATCTCCTAAATAAATATGTTTTTTTGTTGTTTTTGTCAGTTTGTTATTCCACAAAAGAAATGGTACTCTGGCTGCTTTTGTTCACAGGAGGAATAGCCGGAGGGATATTGCTTGTCTCCTGTGCGCTGTTAATTACGTTTCTCACCGTTTCGCGGAACTTCTGATCGCGTCCGAAAGTTGGAGTTCGTTCAATCATGTCCACTACTTCATCGTTGTCGAATTCGTCGAGAGTAAGTACCATGTAGCGGGCTTTAGCTTTTTCCTGTGCCTGTGCCATGATTTTATCCTGTCCGTTTTCGTCCATAATACGCCTGGTGTTG
>X67_European_Roe__coassemble_56_pt1 | contig 25718 bp, 20 predicted proteins | sample X67_European_Roe__metabat2_low_PE_011 | metagenome-assembled genome bin X67_European_Roe
GTTAAAATGAAAACGGTTTCGTAATGATTCATAACAATTTAATTATTAAATAAATACTATTTTACTCTTTTGAGCGGTGCAAAGGTACAAAATATTTTTTAATTACACAACACCTTGACAATTACAGTTTAACTTCTGCTTTAGACTTATAATCAGTTCCGGTATCGATACCATTGTTATTAAGCCCTTTTTTAGCTTTTTTAAATTGTTTACCGAGATTGATTCTATATGTTACTCCGATAGTAAACATATTTGAGCCATTTTTTACATAAAAATCACTATTGACTGGATGTATTGTTGATAATTCTTTTGTCTTGTACTCAACCCCTCTTTTGCCAAATGGATTAAATACGCCTGCTGTAAACCAAAAGTCTCTCCACCTGTATTGAGCCATAATCACATTACATCGTTCCGGAGTTTTCATTAAGTTCCCGGTAAGAGAATATCTTGGTTTAATTTCTGCTCTGCAGGAGAATCTCCAATTTTTTATTGCATAGGATGCGTTTATATTAGCATAAAAATTTTCAAACGGATTGACGTTATCAAAGCCTGAGAATGTGTATCTGTCCCAGCCGGCAATGCTGTATATCATTAAATTTTTAATTCCGGTATATCCCATTTGTAATTCGAAATTCAATAGATCATTACGGTTTGCATTCCAACTTTGTGCCATAAACATACCGTGATATAAACTTGATTTATCTGTAATATAGGTATATCGGTTGTAAATAGGATTGATGTTACTTGAATGTGCCGCCCACAAACTTACGTTAAGCTTTGGTGTTGCATACCTTATAAAAATCCTATTTCTCAAATATATGGATGTTTTCAGCTTCGGATTACCCGCAATAAATGAAACATCATCAATTCGTTGAACAACATTACTTTGCTGTGATAGTGAAGGTATTGTAGGATCGAGCATAAATAGGTAATTCAAGCTCCATTTATTACTTAGCTTATAGTTAATAGTTGACTTGGCATTAAATTTAAAAATATTTTGTGATACTGTTCTGTTGTCAGTATGATTATAGCGTCCACCTAAACCTGCGCTATAAGTCATTTTATTAAATCTACCCGATATAGAGCCGTAAAGATACAGATTGTTGTTGTCTTGTTTTGATATTTGTGCCTTACCGTTGTTTTCAACGTAAACATTTTCAGCATAGTTGTGGTAATAATTCACTCCATACTTTGTTTCAAGTCCTTGATATATTTTTGTGTATAATGCTTCAACCCCGGTTCTCCAAGATGTATTATCGGTGATTCCGATTTGTGAATAGGGTATATTTTCTGATTTATAATTTAAAGTTTTTTCAATGTCGCCCGAGATGAAATTACCGTAAGCATTGAGTTCCAATTTAGATGTTTTGTTTAGTATCTTACTGAAATATATATCTACGTTTGGTGTGAAGTTATTATTATGATTAACAGATAGCGATTTATATTCAGAAGTATGCTGATCGGATATTTGAGTTACGAAAATATTGGTGAAGTCTTTGTTGTCATTGGTTTTACCTCCGAATGATACGGAAAATAAAGTTGTAGGATTATGCATATATGTGTATCCTATAGAGAATTTATTAATCAAATAATTAAGAGAGGACGGGGTCGGGTTAAATTTTCGATTAATAAGGGTTTGTTCTCCGATAAAAGTCTCCGTTCCTGTGTTATATACTTTATCAAAATCGCGCCAAGAATTTCCGTAGTCAAAGGTCCATTCTGATTTACCATAATATAGAGTGCTTCCGAAAGCAGCATTTACAAGTCCTTTACCACCCAAAACGTTTAACATTATACTACCACCTTTTGATACGGGTTTCGTAATATAGTTAATTACTCCCATTACAGAAGTGCCGTATCTGATATCTGATACGTTGGAATATTCAATCCTTAAAATATTATCAATATTAAGGGATTGAATACGTGATATATCTACCCGTCTGCCATTAATCTGAAATATTGCACTACCGTTTTCTATAGTAACTTTTCCCAATGAAGAGTTAACTTGTAATCCGGGCAGTTTATATTGCATTTGTTCTAATAGGTCTAATGTTGTTCCTGATTGCTTCAGTTCTTTTGCTGAAGGAAAAACGATGTAGTTACTTCCTTTTTCTATGACATTTTGAGCAACAACCTCAACTTCTCCAAGCATTGTTGGTGCATCAGAAAGTACAATAATACCTAAATCCACATTATTACCAAAGCATTCAAATTTTATCTCTGATGAAACTGAACCTATCATTGATACCTTAATATTGGTTTCACCCTTGGCATCAGATGTCAAAGAAAATTTTCCGGTTTCATCTGCTATTGTACTTCCTGCAATTGTGGTAGAATCTTTATATAGGACTATGCTCGCTCCGGTCATAGCCTCCTTGTTTTTATTTACCACCTTTCCCGTTATTATGTATGCGTGCAATAATTGCGGGAATAAAATCATTGTGATTAAGCCTAAAAAAAGTTTCTCTTTCATATCGTTTAATGTTTAAAGTTTTACGATACAAAAGTAGTCTCACTATGATACAGAATCATAATTTCAGACCTGTAAATCATCTAACTAAAAATTGTATAATAATTTTGTGAGGGTCTGAAAAAGGAGCCCATTTTCTAATCGTTTAAAATGTGTGTATGCATGCGTATATGCGACAGAAGCATTTTTGAAATCATAATAGTACGCATATATTGCTCCCAATAAAAGGTTGTGGTAACCTTTGGCATAATAATCGTCAAACTTTGTAAGTAGGTCCTCTACTTGCAATAAATTCAGCATTGCTTTGTCGAGTTGTGATTTATTAATCAAATAGTTACTTTGATATAATAGAGATAAAACTTGTTCTTTTGTATTTCCATGATTTTTGTAATAATTAGCAGTGATATTGATTGTTGAGTCAGTCAACGCCAAACCTAACTTAGCCTTAATATGAGTTGAAAGCAATATATATTTTGCCTTTTGTGATTCAGCAGATATATCTTTAAGATTGATATTGTCCAATATGTGTAGGGCAGAATCAGAATTTATATCTATTAGGGATTCGGCTTGATTCAGTTGGTCGTTAAAATCCTTATCGGTACAACTTGAGTATAATGTTATAGCGATAATACAAATCAATATTTTATTTATAAATGTCATTTTTTGGGGATTATTCGTGATGGTAGGGTTCGTTATTTATTATTGTCATGGCGCGATAGAGTTGTTCTGTAAAAATAAGGCGTATCATTTCATGAGAAAATGTCATTTTTGATAGTGATATTTTTTCGTTAGCGCGGTCTTTAACCTCTTGAGAAAATCCGTAAGGTCCGCCCACAATAAACACCAAACGTTTAGATACAGCAGCCATTTTCTTTTCTATATATTTGGAAAATTCTATCGATGTAAATTCCTTTCCATGCTCATCAAGCAGAACGACATAATCAGATTTATCTATAGCCCCTGTTATAATGATTCCTTCTTGTACCTTTTGCTGTTCTTCCGAGAGCTTCTTATTGTTTTTAATATCCGGAAGATAGGTTATATTAAAAGGTATATAATAGGAAAGCCGCTTAGTGTATTCATCAATCCCGTCGATAAGAAACTTACCATTGGTTTTACCTATTACAACAAGAGTTATTTTCATAATTTGTACTAATCTTAATAAATTACTAAATTTGCGCATACAAAGATAAAGTTTTTATACTAAAACATAAAAATCAGAATATGAAATTTTATGACGAACTGATAGATGATTTACTTGAATTGTCTTTTGCAGAGGATATAGGTGACGGAGATCATACAACGCTATGCTGTATACCTGCAGATGAGATGGGAAAATCTCAATTGATAATCAAGGAAGAAGGTATTCTTGCCGGTGTGGAAGTGGCATTGAAGGTGTTTAATAAATTTGACCCCGAACTGAAGACTACTGTATATATTCATGATGGTGAACATGTAAAACCGGGTGACATAGCTTTTATAACCGAGGGGAAAGTTCAGTCATTGTTGCAAACGGAAAGATTGATGCTGAATATCATGCAGCGCATGAGTGGCATTGCAACAACGACTGCCAAGTATATGGCAGAACTTGATGGGTTGAAAACCAAAGTACTTGATACTCGTAAGACTACACCCGGGATGCGCTTGCTTGAAAAGGATGCAGTAAAAATTGGTGGCGGAGTAAATCACCGTATCGGTTTGTTCGATATGATTTTATTGAAAGATAATCATGTCGATTTTTCCGGTGGAATCAAGAATGCAATATTGAAAGCAAATGAATATATCCGCACCAATGGTAAGAAGGATATGAAGATTGAAATTGAGGTGCGTAATCTTGAAGAACTTCGTCAAGTGCTTGAGGTGGGGCAGGTAGACCGTATTATGCTTGATAATTTTACACCCGAACTCACTCGTGAGGCGGTGAAAATGATTAATGGACGATTTGAAACGGAATCTTCAGGCGGTATCACTTTTGCCACATTGCGCAGTTACGGTGAGTGCGGAGTAGATTATATTTCAGTGGGTGCATTGACCCACTCGGTAAAGGGACTTGATATGAGTTTCAAGGCGTGTTGATTATAAAGATAGCATATCATTAATAGAAAAGTCGGCGAAATTATCTATGATTTTGTCGGCTTTTAATTTTTTGATTTCTTCACGTGATACTGTGGTGGCGAGAGCTATTACTTTGCAACCGGCATTTAACCCTGCTTGAATACCTTGTAGAGAATCTTCAAATACATAACAATTTTCAGGCATTACTCCTATCTGTTGTGCTCCCAGAAGATACCCCTCAGGAGACGGTTTTCCATTCTTCACCATGTCCCCTATAACAAGCCCACTGAACAAATCACGGAATCCGGGTAGTTGTTCAAATGCGTTGTTCATTTTCAACATACTGCTACTTGTGACTATACATGATGGAATGCCGGCAGCATTCAGTTCTGTAACAAATTTGATGGCATCAGGAAACGGGCGATATATCATCTCCCTTTCGAAATCATCCAAAATACCTATAATTATTTTCTGTAGTTCTTTATCAGGATAATAAGTGTTTAAAATAGCCGTCAAATTAGAGCCTTTAATTATTCGGGCAAAATCGGGTACACCGGTAGGGTATTTTTTGTCGACTGACTGCCAGAAATCTGTATATATGCCTTCAGTGTCAAGCAAGACACCGTCTAAATCGAATAAAACCCCTATTTCTTGTGTCATAATCTTTATAAATGCTAATAAATTACAAATATACGCTTTTTCAATGAAAAGAATGTGTAATTTTGTGATACTTTAGTAAAACGAAATAATTATAGTTATGAAAATAAATAAAATGATCGGGATTATTGCTGCATTCCTAATGTTTACATCGTCAGCAAGTCATGCTTTTGAATTATATGATGCCGTTCTACATAGCCGTCCTGTCGGTATCGGGCAAATGATTTCAGCCATAGATGGCAAACATTATTATCGGTTTGATAGTACTAATGCTGCAATAGAAAAGGTGAGTTATGCAACAGGTGATGTGGTAGGTGTTGTTTTCGATTCCTCTAAGGCACGAAATTGTAATGTGAAAGAGTGGGATGGGTTCGCAATAAGTGAAGATGAAAGTAAAATATTACTGCATACCAATACGCAACCTATTTACAGACATTCATATAAGGCAGATTACTATATCTATGAGATAAGGCATAATAAGCTTATGAAGATTTCAACGGATGGAGGTGAGGAAATTGCCACCATGTCTCCCGATGCACGTCAAGTGGCATACGTTAAAGATAATAACGTATATATTTTTAAAGTGGATTACGGCTCAACTGTAGCAGTGACCAAGAATGGCGAAAAGAACAAAATTATTAATGCTGTTCCTGATTGGGTGTATCAAGAAGAATTCGGAATACTGAATTCTTTTGCATGGTCTCCGGATAACCTTACGTTGTCATTTATACAATGGGATGAAACGAAAGTTCCTATGTATAAGATGCCTATGTATAAAGGAGTGTGTAATTCCAATACTGAATATTCATTATACCCGGGTATATTTGAATATAAGTATCCGGTGGCAGGGGAGAACAACTCTAAGGTGAAAGTGCTTAGTTATGATGTAGAAACACGTAAATTGCAGGATATGAAGATTCCGTTGGACGCCGATGGATATATACCAAACATAAGATATGCAAAGACGAGTGAACGATTGATGGTAAGTACTTTGAATCGTACTCAGAATGACTTAAAGATTTATACAGTCAATCCGCGTTCAACAGTATCAAAATTGATTTATTCGGAGACATCGGATAGTTGGATAGACATATCATTATCCAACAATGCCGAATATATGGAAAATACATTTACCATATTAAGTGACAAGAGTGGTTATACGCATTTGTACTTATATTCCAATTCCGGCGCTTTAATAAAACAACTAACTTCAGGTGAATGGAATGTTACCGATTATTACGGATATGACCCGGTAAGAAAGTGTTATTATATACAGACGACACAGCGTGGAGCGTTGAACCGCTCTATAGCAAAGATAGACGCAAAGGGCTTAATTACCGAGATAAGTGCAACCGACGGAACTTATGCTGCATCGTTCAGTAAAGATTATTCATATTATGTTCAGAATTTCAGTGACTTTAAAACTCCAAACCAATATACACTATGGAATCCTGTAAAAGGTAAAAAAGTACGCGATTTGGAACTGAATCGAGATTATGCGGATAAATATTGTTCAGTTGTGCCATTAAGAGAGTTTTTTACAATGGAAAGCGATGGGTATAAGCTTAATGGTTATATTATAAAGCCTAAGGATTTTAATCCAAACAAGAAGTATCCTGTAATTATGTCGCAATATAGTGGTCCGGGGTCGCAACAAGTATTGAATAAATGGACTTTTGATTGGGAAAGTTATTTTGCGACACAAGGATATGTAATAGCTTGTGTTGACGGACGCGGTACCGGAGGAAGAGGTAAAAAATTTGGATCCTTGGTGTACATGAATCTGGGATATTATGAGAGTATAGACCAGCTTGCTGCTGCTGACTATATGGCTGCACTACCTTATGTAGATGCGTCAAAAATAGGTATTTGGGGATGGAGTTATGGCGGTTATGAAGTGCTTATGGCGATGTCACAACCAAAGAGTAAGTACGCAGCAGGAGTAGCTATTGCTCCTGTTACCGACTGGCGTTTTTATGATACAATATATGCAGAAAGATATATGCGTACTCCAAATGAGAATGCAGAAGGGTATAAGAAAAGTGCGCCAATCAATAAAGTTGCCAACCAAAAGGGTGAGCTTCTATTGATGTATGGAACTGCTGATGATAATGTGCATCCTGCAAACACATTAGAATATGTGGCTGAAATGACATCACGTTCAAAATTGTGTGATATGATGGTGTACACCAATATGAATCATTCTATCAACGGATGTGATGTACGGCTGCCGTTATATAAGAAAGTTCTTAAATTTTTCGATAGCAATTTGAAGTGAATTGTAGATGAAGAGGTCATTGAGTGATATATTATTTGTTGTTACAGGTCCTACAGCATCAGGCAAAACATCCAAGGCTGTAGCTCTTGCCGAATCCATTGGCGGTGAGATTATCAGTGCAGATTCGCGGCAATTGTATAGACGTATGGATTTGGGAACAGGTAAAGATCTTGAAGAATACGGTGATGTACCATATCATTTGATAGATATATGTGAACCCGGCTATAAATATAATCTTTTTGAGTATCTGCGTGATTATCAAATTGCAGCTGAGGGCATAAAGCAACGAGGAAAGCCAATTGTATTGTGCGGCGGTACCGGGTTGTATGTAGAGACGATATTGAAAGGGATACAATTGCCCCCGGTATCGGAAAACAGGGAATTAAGAACATCGCTTGAGGGAAAGTCTTTAACAGAACTAACCAATATTCTCATGCAGTACAAAACACTGCATAACACTACCGATGTAGATACCGAAAAACGTGCCATAAGGGCTATTGAAATACAAGAATATTATCATAATAATCCGCATATAGAGGAAAAGACAGAGCCACATCCTATAAAAAATGCGGTAGTTATAGGTTTAGATATTGACAGGGAAAGACGTCGCGAACGAATTACAAGACGACTTCTCACACGTCTTGAAGATGGTATGGTAGATGAAGTAAGAAAGCTTATAGATGAAGGTGTGGCTCCTGATGATTTAATCTATTATGGTCTTGAATATAAATATCTTACAAAGTATGTTGTAGGGGAGTTGCCATACGATGATATGGTAAGGCAACTGGAAATTGCCATTCATCAATTCGCAAAACGCCAAATGACGTGGTTTAGAGGAATGGAACGGCGAGGAATAAAAATTCATTGGTTACCTTATGATTTATCGAACGATAAATTTATAGAATGTGTACTAAATTTAGTTTGACAATGAAACGATTGTTTATTATCTTTTCGTTATTCATTTTGAGTATTCATACTCTTCTCGGACAAAATATAATGGGTGGGAATGATGGTACATCGGTAAATTTGTCCTATGAAACAATGACAAATACACACATAGAATTAAAGAAAAACAGCCGTATAAGCGGAGAAGGAACAAACAGTAACAACAATAAATTTCTATTATCTGTCAGTCACCCTGTATATATGGAAAAGTGGGTTGGTTTTTCGGCAGGAGCTTTCTATAATTATTTTTACAATGATTTTACTGTAAAAGATGAGACATCTGAAAGATTATCAAACTTTTATCATACGGGACACCATGTGTTTGGTTTTAATGCCAACGCTTTTTTATTTGCAAGAATGTTTAAAAAGCATTTTATTGGATTTACCAATATCAAGGCAGAGTTTTCCGATTACGGATTTGGCAAATTGACAGGATTTGTTACAGGTGCCCTTATAATGCAATATACACGTGAAAAGACGTTAGGAATAGGGCTTATAGGACTGATTAATACCACTTCCCCGTTTCCTGTATTTCCAATATTCATGTATAGAGCGATGTTGAATGAGAAAATTACGCTTGAAATACTGCCACCGCATTTTAATATATCTTGCCTATTATCAGCGAAATCAAAGCTTTATGTTAACGTAAATGTTGAAGGTGAGCATTACTATATTAAACCTCAAAAGGAGACTTTACCCGAAATATGCTTACATAGTCGCAGCATAATGAAATCGGGATTAGGCTTTGAACAAAAAATAAATAAGCAGTTTACAATTATCGCTAATGCAGGTTTGAAAATGACTACTGCAAGTAAAATATACAAGAAAAACGGCAATAAAAGTTTGATTGAATTTTCTGAGAAACCCTCAGCATATTTTAATATATCATTTAAATACATCCTTAACAGGAAAAAATCTTAAAATTCGAAACAAGTATCGAGTATAATTTAATCAGATTCTTTGTTTAGTAATTATATTCTCGCCGTGATGCGTCAAGACGAAGCAGGATAAACAATAGAATAGTAAAACCTAAGAGTGAAGACCCACCATAACTGAAGAATGGCAGGGGTATACCGATGACGGGACATAGTCCTATTACCATCCCGATATTAATAATCAAGTGCATTATGAATATAGATGCGACACAATAGGCGTAAACTCTTCCGAATGCAGTTCTTTGCCGCTCTGCAATGGTTATGATTCTTAAAATTAAGCCTAAGAACAACAACATAACAGTTGAAGTTCCGAGAAAACCTTGTTCTTCACCAATAGTACAGAAGATAAAATCGGTATGTTGCTCAGGTACATATCGAAGCTTTGTTTGTGTGCCATTTAAGAAACCTTTACCGATTACACCGCCTGATCCAATAGCGATTTTAGCTTGATTAACATTGTAGCCGAAACCTTTTAAATCTTCTTCTATACCCAATGCTACTTTGATACGCTTTTGTTGGTAATCCTTTAAGCTGTTGTCAAATATATAATTGACAGAAAAAAGGAAAATTACTGACCCAACAGAAAATGCTATAACCGTCATTATTTTACGGACATTCTCCTTAAACATGGAGATAATCAAGTAAATTACGGTTGTCGCCAATATAATTCCGAAATATATGTAACCATTGACGGATATATTGAGCAAAGATAGCAGATATACTATTATACCGCTTGAAATATAAGCTATTGTAATGTTGCGTCCAATAATAATTGATTTGCAGTATATGAATAACATACCTATTGTTATGAGCATTATTAAAATGCAAACGCTGAAGATTCCTGCTGAGATTCCAAGTATTACTGTTTCGGTAAATTTTATAGCTATGACAAAAAAGGCGATTGCGCATAATCCAATAAACAAGAAGAAACCACTCATTCCTTCCCTGTACAGTACAAAAATGAAAGAGAAGTAAACGAGAGCAGAGCCGGTTTCTTTTTGCAAAATGATAAGTATTATAGGAAGACCTATTACCAATATACACTTCAGATAATTAGTGATACTCTTATTCAATATGAAATTATATGAACTGAAAATCTTTGCCAAAGCCAGTGATGTAGCAAATTTGGCAAATTCTGCCGGCTGCAAGCTCACAGGACCTAAAACAATCCAAGAATGTGAACCTTTTATATCGGGAGCAATGAATATGGTAAGTATGAGCAATAATATCATAATACCGTAGATGGGATAGGCATAAGCCTCATATAACCGTTTGTCAATTAGCATCATGGAAAATCCAACGATGAATGAAATACCAATCCACATAAACTGTTTTCCGGAAAACTCCGAAAAAGAGAACATGCTGGCGTGGTCAAAATCATAGGTTGCAGCATAAATACTGACTGCTCCTGACACAACCATTATCATATATATAAGCAGTGTAATCCAATCGATTGATTTAAAAATCGATGCTGTCCCTGTTGTATTATTAGTCGTTGCTCTTAATTCCACTGAATATCATTGTATTTGATTCTAACATTCTTTGTTCTAAATATTTCCTTTCCGGAGCAATACTGTCGTTTAAGTATTTTTCTATCATTAAGCTACCTATGGGTACTCCGTAAGTAGCTCCAAATCCGGCATTTTGTACGTATACGCATACTGCTATTCGAGGGTTACTCATTGGAGCAAAACCCATAAAGGCTGAATGATCTTTACCATGCGGATTCTGTGCAGTTCCGGTTTTTCCGCATACCTCGATGTCTTTTAGATTTGCAGTGCGACAAGTACCTCCGGTTACTGCAATTCTCATGCCTTCCACAATTTCCTCGTAGTATTCCTTATTTATATCGGTATAACGTCTAACTTCATAAATGGAATCTATCTTTTCATCTTTGATTGCTTTAACGACATGTGGTGTTATGAAATAACCTCGATTAGCAATTGTTGCCGCCAAATTGGCTATTTGTAAAGGTGTTGCAAGGATTTCACCCTGTCCGATAGCTATAGATATTACTGTAAGCGCATTCCAACGGTTGTGTCCATAAAACTTATCGTAGAATTTCTCATTTGGTATAAAGCCGCGGCTTTCACCCGGTAAATCTATACCTAAACGGTAACCATAGCCCATAGAAACCATATAACGTTTCCATACTTCAAACGCATTGCCTGCTGTACCGTACTTGCTTTTTTTGTCAAGCATTGCCTTTAGACCCCAGCAAAAATAAGCATTGCAAGAAGTTCTTAATGCCGGTTTCAGCGTAATGGGTGATTCATGTCCATGACATCCTACTTTTAAGCGTCCATATATAAATCCCATGTGGCATGGGTAGGGGGTATGTGCTGTAACAATACCTTCCTGTCGGAAAATCAAACCTTGAGTAGGTTTGAATGTGGAACCGGGCGGATATGCTGCCATTATTGCCCTGTCGTATAGCGGTTTACGAACCTTGTCATTTACAAGTTTACGGTAATTTTTTCCTCTAACTCTTCCTACAAGGTCATTCGGGTTATAAGTAGGGCTTGAAACCAATGCTAATACTTCGCCTGTAGAGGGTTCTATTGCAACTATTGCACCGATTTTATTACGCATCAATTCTTCCCCATATTTTTGTAATTCAATATCAATACTTAACGTTAAATCTTTACCTGCAATAGGTTCTATATCGTTCAGCCCATTGTTATATTTTCCTTTAATTTTTCCGTAAGCGTCACGTATTAGAATTTCTACACCTTTTTCACCTCTGAGATATTTTTCATAACTTTTTTCAATGCCCAAATCACCGGTATAGTCACCACGTCGATAGTAATCATCCTTTTTTAAATCTTTATTATTGACTTCCCTGATATTGCCGAGAATATTTGCTCCGGCAATATAGTTATATTGTCGGAGGATTCGTTTTTGTATATAAAATCCGGGATAGCGGTATAGTTTTTCTTGCAATCGTCCATAGTCTTGTGCAGACAAATGGGTCATAAATGTCTGTTGCGTATATGATGAATAGTTAGGATTTTTAGAGCCTTTGATTTCTTTCATCCTCTTATCGAAATCTTCACGTGAAATTTGCAGAGTATTACAAAAATCCAATGTGTCAAACGGTTGTACATCGCGCGGTATAAACACCACATCATAAGCGGGCTGGTTAAAAACGACTAATTTACCGTTTCTGTCATACATTAGTCCTCGTGACGGATAGATAGTCTTTTTCAGAAAGGCATTGGAATCGGCATTCTCCTTGTATTTTGAATCGCACACTTGCAACTCAAACAACTTTATCATGTATATAGCAACGATAACAATGATAAAGCCACCGATAACAAATTTTCTCTTTTCTAAATTATAGTCTTTTCTCACGTCTTGTAGTAGCTATACAATCAAACCCGAATAATAATATTGATGTCAAAACCGTACTGCCTATAATTCTTAAAAAGGTTAGCAGAAAATTTCGGAATGTAAACAACTGAATCAGATATATACATGAACAGAATAACAATGTTATGGTGAACATATATTTTATATAATTGCCTGCTCCCAATGAACGTATTGATGGTATTGGGCTGCTCATCTCATCCTCACGGGAACAATATAGAGCGAACACCGGTTTACGAAGTACTGAAATAATAGTGCACGCCATTGCATTCATGCCATAAGTATTGCTGAAGATGTCAACAGCCAGACCTAATAAGAATGATAGAGTGAGAACCCAATTAACAGACATATTCATAGGCAAGCGCACTATAAAATATATATAGACAAAAGGCACTGCTATATTAAATAAACATATTCTGTTACAAACGACTTGTATGAATACCATTGCCAAGAAAAGGGCAATCGAAATTAATGCGTTTTTTGTCACTTGCTTACCTCCTTTCTGTTTTCAGAATCTTCCGCAGACAGTTTATTAAATTCATCTTTCATATTATTCTTCAATACCCTTACTGTACTTAATTGAGTAAAGTCGGTAGAAAGCTTGATTTTTAGTGAAAAGAAGTTGTCGGCACCGGAATTTAGCTGTTCGTCTATAACTCCCACCATAATTCCTTCGGGAAAAACGGCTGAATATCCACTTGTTACTATTGTATCACCTTTTTCGAATTTTACGTGCCGAGGCATCTCCTCAAGTATTGCATAGTAAGGGGATTTACCATCCCAAACCAAACTACCAAAGTAGTCACTACCTTTAACTTTGCAGGATAGACGCAAGTTGGGGTTCAATAAAGAAATTATACGCGCCGAATGATTTCCTGCAATATTCACAATACCCACAACACCGTTTTGGTCTACTACACCCATTTCGCTGTCAATGCCATCATTTAGCCCTTTATTTATAGTGATGTAGTTCTGCTGTAATGATATACTGTTGCTGATGACTCTGCTTACAATAAAATCAAATTGGCTGTTCGTTTCGAAATTTATAGTAGTATCTCCATATAAAATTTTATAGTCGTGTACTTGATTCCGTAAATCTAATACTTCCATTTCCAATGCTGCATTGCGGAGTTGCAGGTCATCATTAATGTCTCTAAGATAGAAATATGAAGTAATACTATTTATTCCGGAGTAAACCGAAGATACCACGGAGTTGGCTGATGTTAAATATATACAATGTTGATATGGATTATTATTGAACAGCAGAATACCGCTCAAAATAAAATATAATATAAAGACGAACCAAGAACTGTTCCGTACTATGAAGTCAATTAGATTTTTCACAGCTCTTTAACGTGTAGAAAAATGAATTGTTTGCAATCAGTACCTTATAGAATGGAATTGAAGGCAATGAAAAATATCAAAGCCTTCATTCCTATTCATTATATTAGTTATTATCTTATCAAGAATTTAAAACGATCAATATTCTTTAAGGCAACGCCTGTTCCCTTTGCGACAGCTAAAAGCGGGTCTTCAGCTATGTGGAACTTAATACCAATCTTATCGGTTAAGCGTTTGTCCAATCCGCGCAACAATGCACCACCACCAGCCAAGTAAATACCGTTCTTGACGATGTCGGCATACAATTCCGGAGGGGTTTGCTCTAATGCGCTCAGTACGGCTGCCTCAATCTTAGAAATCGATTTCTCTATGCAATGGCTTATTTCCTGATAAGAAACCGGAACTTCCATTGGAAGAGCTGTCATTTGATTAGGACCGTGCACAATATAATCTTCCGGTGGGTTTTCCAACTCTGTTAATGCCGATCCTACATTTTTCTTTATCAATTCGGCTGTACGTTCTCCCACTTTCATATTATGAGCGCGTCGCATGTGTTCCTGAATATCATCAGTCAAGTCATCACCCGCAATCTGAATGCTTTTGTTGCTTACAATACCGCCGAGTGAGATAACTGCAATTTCAGAACTACCTCCACCTATGTCGACAACCATGTTTCCTTCCGGAGCTTCAACATCAAGACCTATACCCAAGGCTGCTGCCATAGGTTCATATATCATATATACATCTCTTCCGCCGGCATGCTCTGAGGAGTCGCGTACAGCACGTATTTCCACTTCGGTAGAACCAGATGGAATACCGACAACCATTCTGAGTGACGGGGAGAACCAACTACTTTTTGAACTGGCTTTCTTAATGAGACCGCGTATCATCAGTTCGGCTGCATTAAAGTCCGCAATCACTCCTTTACGCAAAGGTCGTATTGTTCTTATCCCATCCCACTCTTTTCCTTGCATTTGGCGAGCTTCATGACCTACGGCAATTAATTTACCGGTACTTGTTTCTACCGCTACTATAGAAGGCTCATCAAGAATAATCTTATCATTATGTATGATAATGGTATTTGCCGTACCGAGGTCGATAGCTATTTCCTTAGTAAATGAGAATAATCCCATAATTTTCTTATTAGTGTTTAAAATGACGGATATGGGTCATCACCATAGCCATTCCATTATTGTTGCAGTATTCTATTGTTTCGTTATCTCGTATTGAACCGCCGGGTTGAATAACGGCATTGACCCCGGCTGCATGCGCCAATTCCACACAATCTGCAAATGGGAAGAAAGCGTCAGACGCAATAACGGCTCCATTCAAATCAAAGCCGAAGCTATGTGCTTTTTCAATTGCCTGTTTAGTGGAGTCTACACGTGAGGTTTGACCGATACCACTTGCGAGCAATTGCTTGTTCTTTGCAAATACGATTGCATTACTTTTACTATGTTTTACAATTTTGTTGGCAAAAAGCAAGTCTTCTATTTGATTGGGCTCAATGGCTTTATTTGTTACAGTTTCAAGTTCTTCAGCCTTTTCTACATGTGTATCTCGTTCTTGTCCCAAAGCCCCATTAAGTACTGTTCGGTACTGCATCACTGAACACACATTAGACTTTTGTATTAAGATTATTCTGTTCTTCTTTTGTTCAAGAACATCTAAGGCATCCTTGGTGTATGATGGAGCGATACATACTTCGAAGAATATTTTGTTCATTTCTTCTGCCGTTTCTTTGTCTACTTCTGCATTAGTGATTAGCACTCCTCCAAATGCAGATACGGGATCACCGGCAAGAGCATCTTTCCATGCGTCCAAAACTGTTGGTCTTGAAGCAAGTCCACATGCGTTATTATGCTTTAAAATAGCAAATGTTGTCTCTGTAAAATCACCTATCAGGTTTACAGCTGAATCAATGTCAAGCAGATTATTATAAGAAATCTCCTTTCCATGCAACTGTGTGAACATTTCATCAAAATTGCCAAAGAAATATCCCTTTTGATGCGGATTTTCTCCATATCTCATTACTTTTGCACCATTTACAGGTAAGCGTAGAGCAGAAACTTCATCTTTATCAAAATAATTGAATATGTGGCTGTCGTATGCACTGGATACAGCGAACGCTTCCTTTGCAAACCATCTACGATCCTCTAAAGTCGTTTCAGCACCACCATTGGCAGAAAGTCTTTCAAAAAGAGGTTCATATTGCGCCTTTGATGCCACAATTACAACATCATTAAAGTTCTTAGCTGCGGCACGAATCAGAGAAATTCCGCCTATGTCGATTTTCTCAATTATATCTTCTTCAGAAGCACCGGATGCTACGGTCTCTTCAAAAGGATATAAATCAACGATTACCAAATCTATCTCAGGTATTTCGTATTGTGCGATTTGACTTTGATCACTGGCATTGTCACGGCGGTTGAGTATTCCTCCAAACACTTTAGGGTGTAGGGTCTTCACACGTCCTCCAAGAATAGATGGATAACCGGTAAGATCTTCGACAGCTTCACACTCATACCCTAAACTTTGAATAAAAGATTGTGTTCCTCCGGTTGAAAGGAATTTTACTCCATTCTTGTTTAGCAACTCAAGGATTTTATCCAATCCATCCTTATGAAATACCGAGACTAATGCTGTCTTGATTTTTTTATTTTGTGCCATATTTATATTCGTTATCAATATTTATTTTTTGTTTTTTTCAATCCATTTACGAGCATTTACAAATCCTTCAATCCACGGTGTCACGGCATTGTTTTTTCGTGTCTCAGGATAATAAGCACATTGCCAAGGGAATATTGCACGCTCTATGTGAGGCATCATCGCCAAATGGCGACCATCAGCCGATGCTATTCCTGCCACAGCTCTTGGTGAACCGTTTGGATTGGCAGGGTAGGACTTATAGGAGTATTGCAATACTACGTTATATTTGTCGGATGTTTCCGGCATGTGGAACTTACCTTCTCCGTGAGCAACCCAAATACCGAGCTTAGAACCTGAAAGTGAGCCGAACATCACTGAATTATTTTTCGGGATGGTTACCCCTACAAATTGTGATTCAAATTTATGAGAATCATTATGCTTCATCTTAGTTCGTTTAGAATGCTCAGGATTAATAAGATTCAGTTCTATCATTACCTGACAGCCGTTGCATACTCCCAAACTTAACGTGTCTTCCCTTTCGTAGAATTTCTTCAGCGTTTGTTTGGCTGTTTCATTCCAAAGGAATCCACCTGCCCAACCTTTTGCAGAACCGAGTACGTCCGAGTTAGAAAAGCCACCGCAGAAAACAATCATATTTACATCATCAAGTGTTTCTCGTCCGGTCATCAAATCTGTCATGTGTACGTCTTTCACGTCAAATCCGGCATAATATAATGAATATGCCATTTCACGATCACCGTTAACTCCTTTCTCTCGGATTATAGCTGCTTTTATACCGCTTGGCTTATGTCTGAAACCTTCGATTCCGTAATCAGTGGCTTTACCTTTGAATCCACCAAGAAAGCGGTAACGTATAGGTTGTTTCTTGTAGTTCTCGAAACGCATCTCAGCACATTTCACACCGCTTTGCTTTCTGTCAAGAAGATAAGAAGTCTTAAACCACAAGTCACGCAGATAGTCAATAAACAGCATGTATTCATGACCTTGGTGTGTGATGATGATATTACGCTCAGTCGTAGGCTCAGCAACCTTTATGACCTTCAAGCCGGCATCAGCCAATGAAGAAAGCACACTTTTTTCGCTTTTTTTCGCTATTTGAATAAGTACGGCAGGATTTTCTGCAAACAATACTTTAATCATATCATCATTTTCGAACTCGTCAAGATTGACTTCAAGACCGCCTTTCACATTAGCAAATACCATTTCAAGTAACGATGTAATCATACCGCCGGCAGAGACATCGTGTATAGCAAGAAGTTGTTTTCTGCTTACTAATTTTTGAATTGCATTGAATGCTTTTGCAAAATATTCCGAAGACTTGACTGTTGGAACGTCACTTCCAACCTTATTTAATACTTGTGATAGGGCAGAACCTCCTAATTTTAAGTCATCGCAAGAAAAATCCACGTAATATATATTACCTTCTTTTGCTTGAATTACCGGAGATACTGTTTTTCTTACGTCCTTTACCTCAGCACCAGCCGAAATAATGACAGTTCCCGGAGCTACAACTTTCTTGTCTCCATATTTCTGTGTCATCGAAAGACTATCCTTACCTGTCGGTATGTTAATGCCTAATTCACAAGCAAAGTCACTGCATGCCTTCACAGCACTATAAAGAGCAGCATCCTCGCCTTCATTACGGCAAGGCCACATCCAGTTTGCACTTAGAGACACACTTTTCAAACCATTCTTCAAGTTTGCTCCCACAATATTTGTGAGAGCCTCGGCTATGGATAGCACAGAGCCAGCCTTAGGGTCGGCAAGAGCTGCTTGCGGAGCGTGTCCTATAGAAGTTGCAATACCGGATTTACCGGTAAAATCAAGAGAAACCACACCACAATCGCTTAATGGCAATTGTATCTCGCCTTGGCATTGTTGACGGGCTATTTTACCGGTTACAGAACGGTCTACCTTATTAGTCAACCAGTCTTTACAAGCAACAGCTTCTATTTGCAATACGTTTTCAATGTATTCGTTCAGTTTGGATTTATCATATACAGGGTTCTCAAGTTTACGCCCTTTTGTCACATCGCGCATTATCGTTTTAGGCGAACTTCCAAACATATCTTTCATTCCGAGGTCTATCGGGCGAATGCCATCTTTTTGCTCAAATACGAAACGGTCATCGCCGGTGGTTTTTCCAACCACATAGAATGGTGCGCGTTCTCGCTCTGCTATTTTGCGCATTTGCGCAATATCTTTTTCTTTTACGACCATACCCATGCGCTCCTGACTTTCATTGCCAATGATTTCTTTTGATGATAGGGTAGGATCGCCTACCGGTAGAGCATCTATCTCTATTTTACCTCCGGTGGCTTCAACCAATTCCGATAAAGCATTAAGGTGACCGCCTGCGCCGTGATCGTGTATAGATACAATCGGATTATCGTCAGATTCTGCCAATGCTCTGATGACATTAGAAACTCGCTTTTGCATTTCAGGATTAGCTCGTTGTATAGCACTAAGCTCAATAGCGTTGGCATATTGTCCGGTATTTACTGAAGATACAGCACCTCCTCCCATACCGATACGGTAATTATCACCACCCATCAATACTACGTCTTGCCCCGCTTCAGGTGTTCCCTTGATTGCATCGCGCTTATTGGCGAAACCTACACCTCCGGCAAGCATAATTACTTTGTCGTATGCCAACTGTTCACCGTTTTCTTCATGTTCAAAAGTTAGAAGAGAACCGCATATAAGAGGTTGACCGTATTTGTTGCCGAAATCACTTGCACCGTTTGATGCCTTAATCAAGATTTCTTCAGGTGTTTGATATAACCAAGGACGGGGTGGCATGGTACACATTTCCCATGCTCTTTCGGCAGTTCTTGGGTATGATGTCATATATACGGCTGTCCCTGCCAATGGAAGACTGGCTTTTCCTCCACCAAGGCGGTCACGAATTTCACCTCCCGATCCTGTAGCCGCTCCATTGAATGGTTCAACTGTTGTAGGGAAATTGTGTGTTTCGGCTTTCAGAGAAATTACTGAATTTATATCTTTTACCTCAAAGAAATCAGGTTTATCTCCTGTCTTTGGAGCAAATTGTTCAATCTTAGGACCTTTAACAAATGCTACATTATCCTTATATGCAGAAACTAATCCGTTGGGATTTTCTTCTGATGTCTTTTTTATCATCTTGAACAACGACATGGGCTGCTCTTTTCCGTCGATAATAAAAGTGCCGTTAAATATTTTATGACGGCAATGTTCCGAATTGACTTGTGAGAATCCGAATACTTCACTGTCGGTCAATGGACGTCCGAGTTTTTTACTTAATCCTTTTAAATATTCGATTTCTTCAGGACTGAGAGCTAATCCCTCACTTGCATTGTACTCTTCAAGGTTGTCGATATGAACGATTTCTTCGGGTTCTTTTGTAATAGTGAATATATTATAGTCCAGACCATTATAGATGCGTTGTAGCATTTTATCATGATCTTGATTATCTTTTGACACATGTGTAAATTCCTCAATGCGTGAAATTCCTGTGATACCCATGTTTTGAGCGATTTCTACTGCATTTGTACTCCATGGTGTAACCATTTCGCGGCGAGGACCCACATATACTCCTTGCACAGAAATTCCTAACATTGGTTTGGCTCCATCAAACAGCCAATAGAATTTCTTAACTTCATCAGGGGACAATTTATGATCGGAATCGACCGCATAAACGGTTCTTGCTCCTTTTTTGAAGAAAGTTATCATAATTTATTTAGATAATTTTATTAATTACGTAATATTATCGCAAAGATAAGAAAAATACCCGATTATGACAATATTAGAAGTAGTTTTGAATTTTATTAAAAATGTTATTATAGTTTTACTTGAGTCTGGTTTCAGATTCTTTGAGGCTCTTTTGACAGTCTTTTTCATCAAACGGCTTGGTATTGGTTGCTATTTCTTGCGCAATTTGACGAAAAATACATTCCATAGTACTGCTTTAAAAAATCTCGATATAAAATTAAAACAACGTCTTAGTCGCAAACAATAAAAAAACAACCAGCCGGATAATTCAAATCTCATGAAAAAGAAGTAATTTTGGAAAATAAAATTAAGGCACATAATGATAAAAGAAATCAATGTCAGAGTTAATCCCAAGGTAGCGGCACTTCTTGATGAACTGAAACTGCATATATCCACAATAGAAGATTTAGACATTAACCGTATTTCATCGGTGAGAATAATAAAACGGTCTATAGATGCACGTCAACGTAATATTATGGTAAATCTGAAAGTGCGGTTATTCATTGACGAGTTGCCGACAAATGAGCCGCTTATTGCTCCAATAAAATATCCTGATGTGTCACAAAAGCCACAGGCTGTTATTGTGGGTGCAGGTCCCGGAGGTTTGTTTGCAGCGCTTCGTCTTATTGAGTTAGGTATGCGCCCTGTGGTTCTTGAAAGGGGAAAGGATGTACAAGAACGGTTGAAAGATGTTGCACGGATTTCAAGGGAAGGTGTTGTAGATCCCAACTCAAATTATTGTTTCGGCGAGGGAGGAGCAGGAGCTTATTCCGATGGAAAACTTTATACCCGCAGCAAAAAAAGAGGGTCGGTCGACCGCATTTTAGGTATATTTCATCAGCATGGTGCAAGTGAGGATATACTTATAGATGCACATCCTCACATCGGTACCGATAAGTTACCCAAGGTGATTAAGGCAATGAGAGAAACCATAATAGCAAGCGGTGGTGAAGTTCATTTCAGTACGCGTGTGAATGATATTATTATAAAAGACGGTGAGGCTGTAGGTGTAAGATGCGATAACGGTAAGGAATACAATGGGGCGGTAATCCTTGCAACGGGACATTCGGCACGCGACGTCTACTCGATGCTGAAAGCTAAAGCCGTAAAAATCGAGGCGAAAGGAATTGCCGTGGGAGTGAGATTGGAACATCCGCAACATGTAATAGATTGCATTCAGTATCATAGCACGAACGGACGTGGCAAATATCTTCCACCGGCAGAATACAACTTCGTTACACAGGTTGACGGAAAAGGAGTTTATTCGTTCTGCATGTGTCCGGGGGGCTTTATAGTTCCGGCTGCAAGTGATGGGAGTCAACTTGTTGTCAACGGTATGTCTCCGTCCAATCGTGGAACCCGGTGGGCGAATTCAGGTATGGTTGTAGAAATTCATCCGGAAGATTTGGATGAAAAATACTCTACGTATGGTGAACTTGCAATGATGAAATATCAAGAAGATGTGGAAAAAACATGTTTTGAGGCAGCCGGTTGCACACAGAAAGCCGGGGCGCAACGCATGATTGATTTTGTGGAAGGATGCGATAGCAAAAATCTGCCGCCCACTTCCTATGCCCCCGGAATTCAGCCGTCAAGACTTGATAAATGGATGCCTGCATATATTAGCAGTCGATTAAGAAAAGGATTTAAGGTGTTCGGACGTTCTGCACGCGGATTCTTGACAAATGAGGCCATAGTGATAGGGGTGGAAACCCGAACATCATCTCCTGTGCGTATACCAAGGGATAAAGAGATGCTTAACCACATAGAAATAAGTGGGTTATATCCATGTGGAGAGGGTGCAGGCTATGCCGGTGGCATAGTGTCGGCAGCAATCGACGGTGAACGTTGTGCCGAAGCTCTTTTTGAACGGTACGGGAAATAGCCGGAAGTCATTATAATTTTATTTTGAGATTATTCCTTAAATAATGCGAAACATGACCCAAGTAAAGTCGGAATGAGATTTTAAGATAGAACAAAGCATCTTTTTAGCTCAGTCCATACGGTTTTTATAATCTTCGTAGGTAAATTCACGGAGAATTTCAGTTGTTCCATCAAGACGTTTATAGAGTATAGCCGGATGCTGTATGCCGTTGAACATGTGCGTTTTAACTGTAGTATAATGATTCATGTCTTCAAACGTCAATATGTCACCTTCTTTCAGTTCGGTTTCAAAACTCCAGTCACCCACAAAGTCCCCGCTTAGGCATGAATTGCCACCCATACGGTAGGTAGGCTTTGCTGTGTCGGTTTCTTTCAATGCCTCACTGATTGTTGGTTGGTATGGCATTTCAAGACAATCAGGCATGTGACAAGCAAAAGAAACATCTAAAATAGCAGTTTTAATTCCATTGTTGCTCACCACATCCATAACCGATGAAATCAGATTGCCTGTGCGCCAAGTAAAAGCACTTCCCGGTTCAAGGATAATTTGCAAATTAGGTTATTTCCCTTTAAATGATTTCAGTAGTGAAACCAAGTGTTCCACGTCATAGCCTTCACGTGTCATTAAGTGACCGCCACCCATATTAAGCCATTTAAGCCGTGGCAGAAATTTCCCGAATTGCTCTTCAACTGCGATAAGCACTTTTTCCAAATCATAAGAAGTGGATTCGCAAAGTGCGTGAAAGTGAAAACCTTCAAGCCCCTCGGGCAAACAATCAATATCATCGGCAAGCACACCGAAACGTGAACCCGGACAACTTGGGTTATAAATGTCGGTTTCAACTACCGAACACATGGGATTGATACGCAATCCGCAACTTACCGCATCTTCTGGATTAGTTGTGTTATGTTTTGCTATGCGATCCTTATATCTGTCAAATTGCTTCAGTGAATTGAATGTGATGTGCGAACTTCCGGCAATAAACTTATCGATGGTAGCATCGGTATAAACCGGGCAGTATGTGTGAGCCTTTGCGCACAATTCTTCATTGGCAAGTTGCATTTCATTAAGTGAACTCGCCGTTGATTTCACACCGTATTCACGAAAAACCGCAAAAGTACGCCATAATGCATTAGCTTTGAATGCCATAATGATTTCTACACCTGCCGATTCTTTTACGTGCTTGATTAATTCCAAGTTGCGTCGCAACCTGTCTTCATAGACTATATAATAAGGAGTTGGATAATTCATAATATTAATGTGATATATAAAATCTTATTTATAGCTACAAAATTAGCGAAAAAAGGGATGTAAAACAAATAAGAAAAAAATGCGAAAAAAGTTACTGAAATAGTTGCGTAATCACAAGAAAATTCGTAACTTTATGATTGTAAATCAGAGGATTAAACATGTGTGAAACTCAAGTGCTTTTCTTTGAAAACAGTATGTTTCACAAGCGATAATTTTATATAGATTTTAAGGAAAAACTAAAAAACAGTTCACAAAAGGACGCACATTTGCTAAATTATGCCTATCTTTGCCATGCTACCCGTTGTAGCGCAACATATTAGGAAGACGTTTAGCATATTCTGCTTGGAAAATCTGGACAATTTTCATGACAGTAGGAATATAGGGCGTTCTCCTTTGGTATCGTATATATGTGCATTCACTTACATATACAGCCAAAGGTGTGAACTGTTTTTATTTATCCACTGTCGGGGCAGTCCAGAGCCATCCAAGGGATAAGTTAAGAGGTTCACACCTTTCTTTTATGCCCATACATAAACCAAACTTAATAACACGCACCCTCCTGAACCTCCCGGTGCAAACAGAAAAATGCGTATGAATACATCATGAGAATAACAACGTTATTCTGACAGGTTAGGCGAATCAGGCTGAATAGGGATTATTAACCCAATACTGCTGATTGCCTCAAAATTATATTGCAAAAAAATCATGTTTAACTAAAATGAAATAACAAATCTAAGATGAAACGTATAATTATAATTATTTTCTTAAGCATTTTTTTTATTTGTTTCAAAACAAAGGCTGAAAAAATTGATTATGGTGATTATTACGGCACTCATTTGGCGTACGAACTTAATACAGAAACAAAAGAAGCAACACTTGGGTGTTATCGGGGCTATTTTGAGGGTAATCCAATATCTACTGCACCTTGTGTGCATTGGGAAGATACTAATAATTATTATGAATATTTTAGAAATTTAGTAATTCCAGAAACGATTAAATACAGAAATGTGACATATACTATTACAGCTATTGCACCTTACGCATTTTACGGTGAGAGTGGAATTGAAACAATAAAGTTACCTGAAACAATCAGTTCGATAGGACATTATGCTTTTTGTGGTTGCATAAATTTAACTAAAATCAATATTCCTAATAATGTAACATCAATTCAACCAAGCACATTTTTGGGCTGTATTTAGAAGCCTAAAACAACCAAAACCAACCAGAAATAACCATTTGTAAACCTTTAATTATCAATATATTCTAAATTTTAACACTTTCAGGCTGCTTTTTGATGGTTCCCAAATTTCCACATATTTTTGAGACATATTTCTGACGTGGAGAATTTGCGGAACTTATTTTTTGTCATTTCGTGTAGATAGTTTACAAGGGTTTACATCCGTTTACAACGAGTGACAAATTCCGCCCCGATATGTGAGAATTATCACATCGTGTAGAAAGGCGACAACGGTTTACTGCTGTTTACCTCCGTTCACCACTTCAGATAGATGAGGATGAAGAAGTGAAATTAGTAAACGATAAGCAGTATGAAAGTAACCAAGAAATGTGCTTTTTGTGGTCAGTCCTTTGAGACCCGAAGCGGAATGCAACGCTATTGCAGCGAGGCTTGTCAGGCAGAATCCAAACGAGCCAGAGCAATGCAGAAGAACAACCTCTTCAAACTAGCTCAGCCACTCATGGAGATACAGCATCAGGAGTATCTCACCTTTTCCAAAGCAGCCACCCTCATGGGCTGTTCCCGTCAATACATCTATAAACTTGTAGCCATTGGCAAACTGAACGCCTCCCGTATCAGCAACCGAATGGCATTCATTCGCAGAGCTGACATCGAGCAGATGTTGGCATCCAATCCCTATCATCGTATCCTACCCGGCAGTACCTCTACACCGAGAAAGTCCGCATCTTCTTCCACATTCCTCAAAAAGAAAATGCGTGAAGAGAAAAACGATGAGGTGCTGGACTTCTATTCGGGTGAAGAGGTCATGACCCTTTATAAGGTAAAGCAATCGTGGCTTTATACCTCTGCCAAACGTAACAAGATACCTATCTGCCGTATCGCAGGCAAGAACTATTACAGCAAGAAACACA
>X67_European_Roe__coassemble_57_pt1 | contig 25683 bp, 21 predicted proteins | sample X67_European_Roe__metabat2_low_PE_011 | metagenome-assembled genome bin X67_European_Roe
TAAAGAAGATGAAAAAGTTATTTACCTTTATCTTAGGTATGGGTGCAATGCTGTGCGCAAACGCCCAAAATCCGTTTGCATACGGATTGACATCAGGTACTCCTGTGTCTCCGAGCGAAGGCTTGATTACTGCAGATGTGACTTATTCGCTTAATGCCGATGCCGATGAAGTGAAGGCATTGATTATGAATGAGAATGGCGAAGTGGTTAAGACGCTTGCACTTGAGGGAATCAAAAAAGGCGAATATGAAACAACGCTTGACTTGAGCGGAATAGGCATGGGTGATTTCACTTGGGCAATCGAAGTGAAAGGTGGTGCAACAAGCGGTAACCCTGTAAACTTCACGACATGGAGTTTTTATCATCCATGCGGTCTTGACGTGGATAACAGCACTGAAAGTCCGTCTTTCGGAACTATTTTTGTGGCAGAAGGTTATTTCCCAAGTTCAGGTGTAACTGATTCTCGCAAAGGTTATATAAGTCTTCCTACAAGTAATGGTAGCGTGAGTGATGCAAGTGGTTTGTATATGTTTACTCCTACATTTGAATCTATAAAAGGAGAGGATGGATATGCTCGTTTCTATCCAAGTTTCTTAACACACTCACATAAATATTCTACATCATCAAGTGCCGGTGCAGATTTTAGTAAAGTGGCAGTAGCTGATGACGGACGAATTTTTGTTTCTCGTCATAATAATCTTGGGGATTATATCCTTGTGGCTGAAAGTGTTGAAAGCCTTAAAAACGGAGGCGAATTTACATCTCTTCTTAGCGGTAAGACGATGACGGACGCAACTATTTATAATGATGCAAATGGAAACTTCCTTGCAGGACCGACACAAGCTATGGATGTTAAAGGTGGTGGAGAAGATACAAAAATTTTAGTTATAGCTCGCAATGCCAATTCTACATCTTATTCTTATTCAATTAATCGTGCTAAAGAATATAATGTGGGAAATGGCGTAACCTTGGAAACGGCAAACTCATATCCTGTATTGGATGGTAAATTCACTATTTCATACGACAGAGGTATAAATGTGGCATACGATAATCGCGGTGGCGTATGGTATTGTCAATATCGAGGAACACCAACAGATGCGCAGCCGGCATTGGTATATGTTGATGCAAATGGAATACAAAAATATTTTGAAGGTGCGGGCGGAAAAGCTCGAAATAAGGCTGCAATGGCGGTAAGTCCTGACGGAACACGTTTGGCTGCGTCAAGAGATTTTATATCAAAGTCGCAAAATTATATGGCTATATATGATATTGCATATGCTGAAGATGGTACGCCAACGTTAACAGAGGCTTGTTCGATAAAATTTACTTTCACTTCAACAAATGATAATTTGATGTCTGCAACATGGGATTGTGCCGGTAATCTATACTTAGGCAATGCAACAAAAGAATGGGTTAAGGGTTATGCTGTGCCGCGTGCCAATAATGTGTTTGCGACAAAAGCTCCGTCTAAATATTCGTTGGTGATAGACTCTACGGTTTCTATCGATGGAATAGATACCGATGCCGATGCGCCTGTGGAATATTACAATTTACAGGGCGTGAAGGTTGAAAATCCTGAAAAGGGTATTTTTATCAAGCGTCAAGGCAGCAAGACTACAAAAGTAGTGCTATAATGAAGTATAGATAAATTCGACGAGAAAAATTCAGGGGATGCAACCTTGGCGGATGCATCCCCTGATTGTTTATGGCTCAGTCGCTGTGAGCAGCGGAACGATGTTATCAGATGATTTCTTCGTGTCCGTCGGCAGCTTGCGGCTGTTGCTCTTCGCGATTGTTGTTGCGATGCTCAAAGCGTTGTCCAGTGAACTCGCGGCGGTCGTCACGGCGACGATTGTCGCGACGGTCATCACGGCGAGGCATGCGGTTGTCGTCGCGACGCGGCATGCGATTATTGTGATTGTTGTCGCGGTTTCCACCGTCACGGCGTGGAGCGCGCGGCGCACGTTCTTCCCAGCCTTCGGGCTTTTCGAGCAAAGCCTTCATAGATAGGCGGAACTTGCCGGTCTTCTTGTCGATTTCGATAAGTTTCACTGTCACAGCGTCGCCTTCCTTGATTTCGCTTGCTTCCATGCTTTCAAGGCGTTCCCAAGTGATTTCGGAGATGTGAAGAAGTCCTTCCTTGCCCGGCATGAATTCAACGAAAGCGCCGAAGTCAAGAATGCTCTTTACTGTACCTGTGTAGGTCTCGCCTTCTTCGGGAACAGCGATTATAGCGTTGATGCGTTCAAGTGCAGCCTCTATGCTGTCCTTGCTTGTAGCAGCGATTTCCACGATACCCTTGCCATCCACTTCATCTATGGTGATGGTGGCTCCGGTTTCTTCCTGTATGCCTTGGATGGTTTCACCGCCCTTACCGATCACAGCTCCAATGAAGTCCTTGTCGATAGTCATGCTCACGATGCGCGGAACGTGAGGCTTGTAGTCTTCGCGAGGAGCCGGGATGGTTTGATTGATGATATTGAGTATGTGCAGACGTCCTGCGCGTGCCTGCTCAAGAGCTTGAGCAAGTATTTCGTAAGAAAGACCGTCGCACTTGATATCCATTTGAGTGGCAGTGATACCGTTTTCAGTACCTGTCACCTTGAAGTCCATGTCGCCAAGGTGGTCTTCGTCGCCAAGTATGTCGGAAAGAACGGCATGCTTAACGTTGCCCTTGTCGGTGATAAGTCCCATTGCGATACCTGCAACCGGTTTCTTCATCTGCACTCCGGCATCGAGCAGTGCAAGGCATCCTGCACACACGGTAGCCATGGAAGATGAGCCGTTGGACTCAAGAATGTCGGAAACGATACGGCAGGTATAAGGGAAATCGGTAGGTAACATGCTCTTAAGTGCACGCCAAGCCAAGTGACCGTGACCTATTTCACGACGTCCCACACCGCGTTGCGGCTTAGCTTCTCCGGTAGAGAACGGAGGGAAGTTGTAGTGAAGAAGGAAACGCTCAGTGCTGTGGTTGAGTACGTCGTCCACCATCTTTTCGTCAAGTTTTGTTCCCAAAGTGACTGTGGCAAGCGATTGAGTTTCGCCGCGAGTGAACACTGCCGAACCGTGAGGTCCCGGGATATAGTCGGTTTCGCACCAGATAGGGCGTATCTCGGTAGTCTTGCGACCGTCCAAGCGGATGCCTTCGTCGAGGATGCAACGGCGCACAGCCTCTTTTTCCACATCGTGGTAGTAGCGCTTTATAAGAGGTATCTTTTCTTCCTTTTCTTCTTCGGGGAGAGTCTCGATGAAGTCGTTGCATACGGCTTCAAATGACTCGATACGCCAATGCTTGTCGGGGTTGCCGGCCTGAGCAATCTTGTAAACCTTGTCGTAGCAAGCGTCCCACACCTGCTTGCGTAGGTCTTCGTCGTTGATTTCGTGGCAGTATTCGCGCTTAACGCCTGCCCCTGCAGCTTCGGCAAATTCCATTACAGCCTTACATTGTACCTTGATGGCTTCGTGAGCAGTCTTCAATGCTTCCAATAGGTCGCTTTCGGAAACTTCGTTCATTTCGCCTTCCACCATCATGATATTTTCGTAAGTAGCACCTACCATCAAATCCATGTCAGCCTGTTCTAATTCTTTGAAAGTGGGGTTAATGACAAATTTACCGTCAATGCGAGCAACGCGAACCTCGGAGATAGGTCCGTTGAAAGGAATATCGGATACTGCGATAGCCGCCGATGCAGCAAGTCCTGCAAGAGCATCGGGCATATCCTCGCCGTCGCTTGAGAAAAGGGTGATGTTCACGAAAGTATCGGCGTGATAGTTTTCCGGGAACAATGGGCGCAACACGCGGTCAACAAGGCGTGCTGTCAAAATTTCGTAGTCGCTTGCACGACCTTCTCGCTTGGTGAATCCGCCCGGGAATCGACCGAAAGCAGAGAATTTTTCTTTGTATTCAACTTGAAGAGGCATAAAATCGACCCCTTCTCCGGCTTCCTTAGCCGAAACTACTGTCGCAAGAAGCATAGTGTTGTTCATGCGCAGTTCAACCGCTCCATCGGCTTGCTTTGCAAGCTTTCCTGTTTCAAGGGTGATCACACGTCCGTCACCCAAATCGATGGTTTTCTTGATAGGTGTTACCATAAAATATTTTTTACATGTAAAATTCGTGCAAAGGTACAATATTTTTTTGACTTAACCTCCTTATTTATGGCAAATTGTATATTTTTAATGGAGAAAAGTGCAAGAAAGGGCGACGGGAAGAGCAAAAAAAACCGTTTAAATAAAGAAAAGAGCTGTGCCAAAAAATCATACTTGACACAGCTCCTTTAGGGGTTGTAATGCGATTATGTCGCTCCCCGGATTTACTTCAGACCGCGGTTGCGGAGAAGAGCATCGGGATTAGGTTCTTGACCTCGGAATTGAATGTAAAGTTTCATAGGATCGTCGCTGCCGCCCATTTCAAGTATGTTGGTGCGGAAAGCATCGGCAGTAGCCTTGTCGAAGATGCCTTTTTCGGTGAACAGCTCGAATCCGTCGGCATCAAGCACTTCAGCCCATAGATAGGTGTAGTATCCTGCTGCGTATCCGTCGCTGCCGAAGATGTGCTTGAAATAAGTACTGCGGTAGCGGAATGTCAGTTCTTCGGGTAAGCCGAGTTTTTTTGCCACAGCTGTTTCGAAATCGGCAACATTTACGTCTTTTCAATCGTTCAACTTGTGCCATTCGATGTCAAGAAGGGCTGCTCCGGCAAGTTCGGTGGTGGCAAATCCCTGGTTAAACTTAGCCGATGCGTTAAGTTTTTCTACAAGTTCGGCAGGAATGACTTCGCCGGTTTGGTAATGCTTGGCATAAACGGCAAGTACTTCAGGTTCAAAAGCCCAGTGCTCCATGATTTGTGAAGGAAGTTCCACAAGGTCGCGGTCAACATTTGTTCCTGCCTGTCCGCGGTATGCCGCACGTGTCATCATGCCGTGCAAACCGTGTCCGAATTCGTGGAAAGTGGTTTCTACTTCGTCTAAAGTGAGAAGAGCCGGCATGTCACCTGACGGACGAGTGAAATTGCCCACGTTGTAGATGACCGGACGTTCGTTGATGGTGTCGTAGTTGCAAGCACCCTTAAACTCGCTCATCCATGCTCCCTGACGCTTGGTTGCGCGAGGGAAGTAGTCGGTCATGAACACTGCAAGGTGTTCGCCGGCAGCGTCTTTCACTTCATAAACTGTGACTTCGGGGTTGTACTTTGGAGCGTCTTTCATTTCGGTGAAAGTAACGCCGTAAAGTTTATTGGCTACGTAGAAGATACCTTCAACCACGTTTTCAAGCTTGAAGTATGGGCGCACTTGGTCTTCGCTGATGTTGAACTTCTTTGCTTTCACCTTTTCGGCATAGTAATAGTAGTCCCAAGGTGCAATTTTGAAGTCGTTGCCTTCTTCATTAACGTAAGCCTGCATATCGGCAACTTCTTCTTTAACCTTGGCAACAGCCGGTGTCCATATCTTGTAAAGCAGGTCTTCGGCATTCTTTGTGGTCTTAGCCATTACGTTGTCGATAGCGTAGTCGGCAAAGCAGTCGAAACCGAGCATATTGGCTTTCTTTGTACGCAACTTGATGATTTTGTTGATGTTGGCATCGTTGCTGTAGATGCTGTCGGTAGCGAGAGTTGTATATCCTTTCCACATTTTTTCGCGAAGTTCGCGGCTGTCGGCATAAGTGAGTACGGCAAGGCGGCTCGGAGCATGAAGAGTGAATACCCATTTGCCCTCTTTTCCGCGTGCTTTAGCCTCTTCGGCAGCGGTTGCAATTGTACCTTCGGGAAGTCCTGCCAATTCGTCCTTGTTTTCAACCACAAGTTCCCAAGCGTTAGTGCCTTTGAGTACATTCTCGTTGTAAGCGATGAATGCGTTGGAAAGCTCTTGATTGATGGCTTTAAGAGAATCTTTCTGAGCCGGTTCAAGCAATGCACCTGAACGAACAAAATTCTTGTAGTACTTTTCAAGAAGTCGGCTTTGCGCTGTGTTGAGGTTCAAGCTGTCGCGACGGTCGTAGACACTCTTGATGCGGTTGAAAAGAGCTTCATTCATCCCCATATTGTCGCTGTGTGCAGTGTAGAGTGAAGAAATCTCAGGATTCAACGCTTGCATTTCCGGTGTGTTATCGCTTTCGCTTAGAGCGAAGAATACGTAAGCCACCTTGTTAAGCAATTGTCCGCTGTTGTCGAGAGCGAGGATTGTGTTCTCGAAGTCGGGGACAGCCGGATTGGCGATGATGGAATCGATTTCGGCGTTCTGTTGAGCTATACCTTCTTTAACAGCAGGAAGATAGTGCTCGTACTTGATTTGTTCGAAAGGCGGAATCTCATAAGGAGTAGTGTATTCCGCCAAGAAAGGGTTCTGTTCCATTTTCTCGGAATTGCAAGCCGATAGGGTAACGGCTATTGCACTTGCTACGGTTAATAATGTTTTGTTCATTTCTGTATTTGTTTAAATGGTTGATATATTCTCGATTTTAATATTGTTGCATCCGCTACTGTTTCCATCGGAACGTGGTAAGCAGCGGGTAGTGATCGGATGATTTAAGATTGCCCAGCTCGATGTCCACAGCCTCAATGCCGCCTTTGTATAAAATGTGATCTATTCTGAAGTAGAAACGGTTGGTGTGGAAAGTGATTGCAGGTCCCAAAGCACATTCTTTATATGCATCGTTCATGTCATCGCCTTTAATCGTGCGATAGGAATAGGAAGATGGGGTGTCGTTGAAGTCACCGCAAAGGATTACGTTGCCATTTCCGAGAGAGTTGATATATGCCTTTAGGTCTTCGGCTTGAACCGCTCTTCTCTTGAAAGCTGCCGATAGTTTTGTGAGCAGATTGCTTTTGATGTCCTCCATCATTTTTTCATTTAGGTTTCCGGTAGATTTTGAAATGTCGGTAATTTCCCGGTACAAAGCCTTGTCGCTTTCGGTGAGTTTTATCGATTCAAGGTGTACTCCTATTATATATAGGTCTTTCCCGTTTACGTTAATCTTATATGCCGTTGATTTATGAGGAGCGTTGCTTGTGATGTTGTCATCGTCGATGCTGTAGGGGTACTTTGAAAGAATCACGATATCGCGCAACTTGAGTTCACGGTAAGGGTATTTCTCGTTTAATTCCCGCATGAGAGGTTGAATCTTCTCCAATTTGTCCATCTTGATTTTTGCCGAAGCCTCTTGCATGATGACGAAATCGGCATCTTTGTCCAAAATGTACCGTAAAGTGCGATTTTCTCCCTTGTAAGTGAGGGAATCAAGGTCGTCGAAGTTCATTACATTGTATGTGAGAACCTTGAATGTGCTATCGCGGTGCGATGTTACAGCCGGAGAGATATTGACAGGCGAGAATGTGGCGATGGGCGACGCACAAGCTGCCAAAAGCAATGTGACTAAAACAGCCATAAGCCATTTCTTGAAAATAAGCCAAAAAAGCAGGAAAAACAGATTGACAGCCAATGCAATGGGAAATATCATGCCGATAATGGCAAACTTGGCGCTGTCTTGCGGATTGACATAGCCGCAGTAGGCTGACAAAATGAGTGCTATTCCCGCTATCCATGTGAGCAGGATAAAGATATTCTTCATGATGGAAAGAATCTTGCCGCCTATGTTTCCTAATATGCTCATTGCTTCTTACTGCTTACTTGAAATAACCGGCGTTTTTCATCTTCGGTTAATGATGCATATCCCGATTTCTTGATTTTGTCAAGAATCGTATCGAGTGTGTTCTCGTCTTCTTTGCTCATTGAATCGGTCGGTGTCGGTTCGGGTTTTCTTTGTGTCTTCTTCCCGACTTTGTGCTTGACCGAAATATTGCGAAAAGCACCTTTACCGTTGGCAAATAAGTCGAAAATCCGGTTTATGGGTTTGGTTATGTCTATTCCTTTGTTTATCATCATGGTAAACAGCAAGCCGGTTAATGCTCCTCCTATATGAGCTATGTGTCCTCCCATATTGTCGCCGTTGATACTCAGTAAATCGACGGCTATGTAGAATATGGCTATCCACTTGAGCGAAACAGAACCGAACAGCAATAGATTGAGCTTGTATTCAGGGACTTTCATTGCAATAGCTATGACAATAGCCATTACCGATGCCGATGCTCCAATCAACCAACTTGAAGACATGGATAAAGCCGGCAGCAGGCTGTAAGCAGCCATATACAGCACGCCTCCTCCTATTCCTCCTATTATATATAAAGCGCATAATTGCTTATGGGTGAAAAAATCGGAGAATATTGAACCGAACCAATAGAGTACCAACATGTTGAACAGAATATGAAATATGTCGTAATGCGAGAACATGTAGGTAATTATGGTCCAAGGTGATTTTGCCAATAATGTGAGTGATGACGGCAATTCCACAAGCGTAAGAACCTGCATGGTGTCTATGCCGGCAAAATGGCATACGATACCGGCTATGCGTAACGCAAGAAACACCAAGATGTTGATATAGACTATTTTCATCAACATGCTTGCCGAATTGAAACGATATTTGAGGTTAGAAATAGTTCCCACCGATGTTTCCTTTCTTTTTCCAAATGAATAAAATGATGAGACCGAACAGCATTCCTCCCAAGTGAGCGAAATGTGCGACCGAACTCATTGTGCCTGATATGCCGAAGAAAAACTCTATTGCTCCGTATCCGATAACCATGTATTTTGCCTTTATGGGTATAGGGATAAACATTAAATACAGGGGTAGATTGGGGAACAGCATGCCGAATGCGAGGAGTATGCCGAATATACTTCCCGATGCGCCTATTGTAAGCAGTGCATTGAGTGCAGGAATGTTATCACCGTTGGCAAGAGCCGTGTCGATAGCTTGATATGCCTGCTCCATAGTCCATCCGCCGGCATTGGCGAAGAATGGGGCGAAAATTTCTTTCCAAGTAAATTGCCAAACGACCTCTTGAACCAAAGCTGCTCCTAATCCGCACGATAGATAATAGAACAAGAATCTTTTGCTACCCAAAGTGCGTTCAAGCAGAGGTCCGAACATGAGCAATGAGAACATGTTGAAGAATAGATGTGTGAAATCGTTGTCGCTGTGCAGGAACATATAGGTGAATAATTGCGCAGGGTTGAAGTCGCTCGCAATCCAAAAATGAAGTCCCAACAATTCTGTCAGGTTGATGCCGGCTTTAGGCAATGTTATCTGAGCAAGCCACATAAGAATGTTTATTATGAGAAGATTCTTTGTGACCGCAGGAAAGTTCTTGAAAACAGATCCGCTTGAATTAAACATGATTTATTTAAATTGTTGTAGTTAAACAGTTATTTTGCCGTGCGTCATATTATTAACGCAAAAACAATAAATTATGCTTACAAAAGTACTAAAAAAGTGCCTTTAATCATAAAAAAAGTGCTTATCAGGCTTTTTTTGAGCCGAATACAACATTTTTTTATAAATATTTTTTGTTTTAAACTCGGAATGGTCTATATTTGCGCCGATAATACCATATTAAATTATATAAATAATCAAGAATTATGAACAAGACAGAATTAGTGAATGCAATTGCAGAAAAAGCACAATTGACAAAAGTACAGGCTAAGGCAGCTTTGGAAGCTTCTTTGGAAGCTATCGCTGAAGAATTGGCTAAGGGAGAAAAAGTTGCTTTGATTGGTTTTGGAACTTACAGTGTGGTAGAAAAGGGCGAACGTACAGGTATCAACCCTGCAACTAAGGCTAAGATTGTTATCCCTGCAAAGAAATCTGTCAAATTCAAGGCAGGTGCTGAATTGGCTGCAAAGGTTAAATAATTGCATTCTGATTTTAAATCGAAATAAACGTCTTGTCGCTTTTTTGTGCGATAAGGCGTTTGTTGTTTTTTGCTTTTGAATCTATATATGTAAATATTTGAACAGAAAAAGAAGAATTGTGCGATTTGATTGCAAATTCGTCAAAGGTGAATCTTCGTCCGGTTTTTACTTGTGACATGTTTCTGATTCTTTAGTTGTGATGGGCGTTTTAATTATTGAGAGATTATCATTAACTTTGGGGCAAATTTTGAAAGGATTATGAAAAAGACAAAAATATGCGTTTGGGCATCGCTTGCGACTTTACTTGTCGCTTGTGGAGGAAATAATTTTAATGTGACCGGAAAAATAGAGGGCGCAAGTGATACGACAAAATTGGTTATGGAAGTGTCCAATAACGGGCTATGGCTTATAGTTGATTCTGTAAAACCTTCAAAAGACGGCTCTTTTAAGGTGTCAAGTCAAGCTCCTCAAAATGCCGATATTTATAGATTGAGGTATAATGACAAAGCTATTTATTTCCCGATAGACAGTGTAGACAATGTTAATATCGAAAGTAGTGTGACTGCATTCAGCACCGATTATACATTAAGCGGGAGTGCGCTTGCTGAGGATATGATGGCTGTGGATAAGAAAGCCATGCTGATGCATGGTGCGAACGCTGAGGATATGAAAGCGTGGAAACAGGAACTTGCTCAGAAGATTCTTTCTGACCCAAGCAGCATATTGGCTTATTATATCATAAATAAGTATATAGGAGAAAAACCGCTCTATGACCCACAGGATAAGGACGATTTGAAAATGATAGGTGCTGTTGCTAACGCTTATAATTCATTCAAGCCTAATGATCCCCGCACCGCATATCTTGTGGCGTTGACTGTGAACAGCCGACGTATGGCTAATCCTGTAGTGAAGATGGATACGGTGGTGGTATCGGAAATACCGTTGCTTGATATTTCGTTGCAAGACGAGAGCGGAAAAATGCAGCAACTCAGCAAAGTGTCGGCTCAAGACAAAGTGGTGGTGTTGAACTTCACTGTTTATAATTCGGAACTTTCACCTGCATTTAATAAAATTCTTGCCGATGAATATAAAAAATATGGCAATAGAGGTTTGGAAATATATCAGATAGCTTATGATACCGATGAATTTACATGGCGTCAGGCTGCAAAGAATCTCCCGTGGATAACGGTATATGACTCCGAAGGACTTAGTTCGGAGAATTTGCCTAAATATAACGTGGGCGGATTTCCGGCAATCTTTATCATTAACCGTAAGGGTGAGGTTGTGGAACGTGTAACCGATATTGAGCGATTGTCTTCTACTATTGCCAAATATATGTAACAACATTCTAAATGTTACGTTTGATATAGAAAACGCCTTTAAAGATATAGCTTAGGTTTTTGAAAAAGCCTAAGCTGTTTTTTTTGTTCAGGCGAAATGCTTTGAGGATAAGACGGGGAAGTGCAGTCCATGTATATGCTATGCTTATGTATGCGCCTTCTGCCATAATCACGCCCGGATTGCCTGCTCTTGATGATGCTGTGGTGGGGTGATTGTGTTCTACGATGACTATTGGGAAGTATTGACAATTCATTCCGGCTTTAATGGCATCGAGAATAAAAATGTTCTCTTCTCCTGATTGAAGAACCGGTGCACCAAGCCCGAAATGTTCGTTGAACCAAAGTTTGCCCTGAACTGAAGTGCGACGGAATGCAATTTCAATAGATGATATGAAATAACCTTTGGCTTTATGTTTAAGATTGAATGAAGTTGCCGGATATACCTTGGATTCGTGCTTGTTGGTGTGTTTAAAAGTGGCAATGTCTAATTCGGGATGCTTTTGAAAAGTGTCGATGACTGCATTGAAATATTCAGGTCGATAGGAACAATCGTCATCGGCAATGAGGCAAATATCGCCTGTGGCGTGACGTAGAGCATTATTTCTGTTGCGGCTCAATCCTTTTCCTGAGAGATGGACTATTTTTATATCGTCACGTGTAAGTTCGCATGGGATGGTTGTGACGGTACTGTTGTTTGAATGTTGCCATGAAATAAGGTAACTCACACCATTAATTGGAGAGAGTAACAGGTTCTTTATATTGCTGATACCTTCGTCGATTGTGCAAACTAATACTTCTAATGTCATTTTTTACTGAGTTTATTCCAAAAATCAATATGTCGTTGTGCTACAATGTGACTGTCGTTATGTTTCTCAACAAATTCCCGACTCATGTGAGATAATCTTGGCAATTCATGCTTGTGTTGAATCAGCCATTCGAGTTTGTTGTAAATATCGTTTTCAATCAAAGGAGATACATTTATAATAGGGTGATTATCTTTCTCTCCAATAAAATCATAGTATTCGGGTTCGGCTCCCGATACAGCCACCATGCCTTGAGCCATTGCTATGAGTGCGTTGGTTGCAGGGGTGTAGGAATAAAGTTGGTCGAGAATTACATGTGATGAGTTCATCATCTGCACATAGTCTTTGTACGGCACGTTCTCCGCTACAGTCATTTCGCATTGGTCAGGGTAACGTTCGCATACTCGTTTTAACGCATCCAGCAAGCGGTCGGCTCCTTTGAGAATATTTTTTGCCTTCTGTATACCTATGAAAAATTTTACTTTCGGCGGTGTATCATCAATAAAGTGTGGTTGTAAAACTTTTGTGTCTATAGGTATTCCTGCGTATGAAAGAGGTGTTGAACAGCCTTTATATGACATATAATATTCATATAGGCATGCCATGATACCATCCATACTATTAATGAAGTGTTTAAAATAGTTTATGGTATAGTTGTTGTTCCAATGGTTGTGCCTTTCCCATTCTTCTGAAAGAACGTATGGCGATGGTTTATTCCCAATTCTGAAATCGGAGTATCTGAAAGTATTGCCGTCAAGGCATGTTTGTATGTAGGCATATTCGGTGTTAGATGCCGAATAGATGACAAGTTTGTTGTGTCGTTTTATGAAGTCTAAAATTTTTTTCAATTTACTCGGGCGAAGCAAAAGAAAGTGCGGACTGATGATGTGAACCACATCGAACCCCCGCATCTGCGACAAGGTGTGAAGCATTTTAAAAGAGAACTTAATAGTTCCCCATTTGCCCGGTTGTCGTGTGGTGTCTATGTCTCTGTCGGTTTTCTGCCATCCGGATCCGTCGGAAGCCACTACGCAGGTATGACCCATGTCGGTTAAGGCATGGGCGAGTGTATTGTGAAAATTGCTGGCATCGCCTATAAATAAAACTTTCATTCGTTTTGTTCTTTGATGCGAATATACGAAAGATTAGTGAAAAAACGGTGGTTTTCTTCTGATTTCTGTTTATCTTTGTAACTATGAAGGTATTGTTGCTTGGTGAATATAGTAATGTGCATTGGACGTTGGCGGAGGGGTTGCGTGCGTTGGGACATACCGTTACTGTAGCGTCTCACGGTGATTTTTGGAAAAATTACCGGCGTGATATTGATTTGAGAAGAGATACTATAGGGAAGAAAGATACGGTGAGTTTCTTGTGGCGTCTGCTGAAAGCTCTGCCTAAAATGAGAGGTTATGATGTGGTGCAACTCATAAATCCTATGTTTGTGGAACTTAATCCTCCCAAAATATATCCGATATACCGGTATTTGCGTAAGCATAATAAAAAAGTATTCTTGTGTGCGTGCGGGATGGATTATTATTGGGTGAAAACGGGTCTTGAAAAAGTGTTCAGATATGGTGATTTTAATATAGGAGACAAGATTAGACAAACATCTTATTCAGAACGCTTTATTTCTGATTGGTTGAACGGAGCAAAGGGTGAACTGAACCGATATATAGCTGATGATTGTGATGGCATAATAAGCGGATTATATGAGTACGACGTGTGCTATAGTCGAGCTTTTCCTGAAAAGACCCGCTATATACCGTTCCCGATTAACGTGGGAGTGTTGACACCGAGAGAACCTCACCCGGAGACTGATAAGTTGCGTTTTTTTATAGGCGTACAAAAAAATCGGGAGGAATATAAGGGCACTGATGTGATGTATCGAGCTTTGTTGCGTGTACAAGAGAAATACCCTGATAACATGGAAATTGTGAGAGTTGAGTCAGTCCCCTATGCTCAATATTGCGATATGATGAACAGCAGTGATGTGCTACTTGAACAATTGTACTCATATACCCCATCGATGAATTCTCTGCTTGCAATGGCTAAAGGTCTTGTACTTGTGGGAGGTGGTGAAGAGGAGAATTATGAAATATTAGGCGAAACGGAATTGCGTCCCATCGTAAATGTCCTTCCCGATGAGGATGATGTGTGTGATAAATTGGAATATTTGATATTGAATAGGGATGATGTGCATAAGCATCAGCAAGATAGCGTGACATACGTAAAACGTCATCACGATCATGTGAAAGTGGCGGCACAATATATCGAATTTTGGAAAAGTAGAGGTAATGAGTAAAATAGAAGTATCTATAGTTATACCGGTATATAATAGAGCGGGGATGGTTAAGGCTACGCTTGAATCGGTGAGAGTACAGACTTATCGCCCCCTTCATCTTGTGCTTGTGGACAATAATTCCACCGATAATACTTTGCGGGTGTTACAGGACTTTAAGAAAGAAAATGAAACGCCGGATTTTACGATAGATGTAATAGAAGAAACTACTCCCGGGGCTTGTGCGGCACGCAATGCGGGTGCAAAACTTGTGAATAGTGAATGGTTGATGTTTTTCGACAGTGATGACACTATGGATGATTGCCTTGTGGCTGAATATGTAAAAAAGATAGAATCGTGTTCGGGCAATGTTGATATAGTTACCACAAATGTTGAATTGGTAAAGAACGGAAAAGTTTCGCATGTGTATTTCGCAAAGAACGATTTTATGGTAAATCATATTTTCCATGCTTGCATGTCAACCCAAAGGTATATTATGCGGAGGTCGTTGTTTGAACAGTCTGGGGGGTGGAATAATAATGTTAAATGTTGGAATGATTGGGAATTGGGAATAAGAATTTTGTTGCAAAATCCTCGTGTGACTGTTCTTGATACGGGAATCTATGTTCATGTTACAGTACATGATGATTCCATTACAGGGGCTAATTATTCGCAAAATCATGAACGGCGTGAGTATGCCATAACTGCAGCAATCGATGCCGTAGAACATTCGGAATGTGAATGTAAGAAAATGTTGTGGAAATATTTAATGTATAGGAAAGTCCTTTTGGCTGGGTTGTATAAGAAAGAAGGTTGCTTGGATTTGGCGTGTGCGTTATGGAATGAGACGTGTGGGGAATTGCAAAACAATACATTGCTAAAATGGTTTTATTGGTTGATGTATAAATATGTAGGTTGTGGGGGGCGAGGTTCACAACGGGTAGTTAAGTGTTTGGTACGATAATGTGGTGTTTGCGGCAAGTTTAAGGGGTGTTAAACTCCGTTTGTTTTCTTATTAGGGATAGGCGCAAAAGATAGTTTTTTCCTATATTAGAGTCAATGGAAGTGGTGAGTTTTTTGCGGAGAAAGGGAAATTTTTTATTAAATTTGTGGGATTAATGATATTATGCCTGAAAATGAGGGCAGAATGATTACTGATATGGCTGAAGAATACGAAATACAGGAAACGGAACAGCAGGTGAACGGTGACGGATATAATAAATTAGTTACGCTTGAGGCGTTGGAACATATTCGTCGACGTCCGGGTATGTACATTGGCAAGTTGGGTGACGGCTCGCAAAGCGATGACGGTATATATGTTCTTTTAAAGGAAATATTGGATAATGCCATCGATGAGCATGCCGCAGGACATGGCTCTGTGATAGAGGTGGAGGTTAAGGACGGCATGGTGTCGATACGGGATCATGGGCGCGGTATTCCATTGGATTACGTAACTCGCGCTGCTACACTGATGAACACAAGTGGTAAGTTTGACACGCAGAACTATAAAAGTTCGGTGGGACTTAACGGTGTGGGTTTGAAGGCTACCAATGCGTTGTCGGAATGCTGCTATGTTCAGAGTTTCCGTGACGGAATGACAGCGTATTCTTCTTTTGAAAAAGGTAAACTGATAAGTGAAAGCGGTGTGGTTGATGCCAATCCCGAAGCGCAAAACGGAACACTGATCCAATTCAAGCCGGATAATACGATTTTCGTAAATTACAGTTATAATGAGGATTTTGTGGAACGTATGATTAAGAATTATACGTTCTTGAACACCGGACTTATGATTGTTTATAACGGTAAAAAGTATCATTCCCGTAACGGATTGTGCGACCTTGTGAACGAATATATGACAAATGATCCTCTTTATCCGTTGATTCACTTTAAGGATAAGGATATAGAGGTGGTGATAACTCATGCAGCTCAGTATGGCGAAGAGTTTTATTCGTTTGTCAATGGGCAGCACACCACACAGGGCGGTACTCACCAAACTGCGTTTCGTGAGGCCTTGAGCCGTACAATAAAGGAATTTTTCAATAAGAATTTCGAGTATGCCGACATTCGCAACGGTATTGTGGCAGCTATCAGCTTGAAAGTGGTGGAACCTATATTTGAGTCGCAGACCAAGATACGTTTAGGCAGCACCGTTATGTATAAAGACGGTCCCACGATATATAAGTTCGTCAATGATTTCATGAAGAAAGAACTTGACAACTTCCTTCACAAAGAACCTCATGTAGCAGAGGTCATGCTGCGTAAAATCACTGAAAGCGAGAAGGAACGAAAGGCTATGGCAGGTGTAACCAAGATAGCTCGCGAACGTGCCAAGAAAGTGGCTTTGCATAACCGCAAACTGCGTGATTGTCGTGTGCATTTCAATGATACCAAGGGAGATAAGCGTGCCGATTCCATGATTTTTATTACAGAGGGTGACTCGGCGAGTGGTTCTATCACCAAGATACGTGATGTGGAAACTCAAGCGGTATTCTCACTTCGCGGAAAACCACTGAATTCATTTGGCAAAACGCAAAAGGTGGTGTATGAGAATGAAGAGTTTAATCTTTTGCAGGCGGCATTGAATATCGAGGGAGGAATCGATGGTTTGCGTTACAACAAGGTGATTATAGCCACCGATGCCGATGTGGACGGTATGCACATACGCTTGCTTATGCTCACATTCCTGTTGCAGTTCTTCCCCGAATTGATAAAAACGGGGCATGTGTATATACTGCAGACGCCCTTGTTCCGTGTGCGTAATAAAAAGGAGGCTAAACGCAAGTCCCGTAAGGGGGGCGGCTCTGCATCTCAGTCGTCTCCGGAGACGTATTATTGCTATTCGGAGGAAGAGCGGATTGCTGCAATCGAGAAACTTGGAGAAAATGCCGAGATAACACGATTCAAGGGTCTTGGTGAGATTTCCCCGGATGAGTTTAAGGGCTTTATCGGAGAGGATATGCGTCTTGACCGGGTTTCGCTCCGCAAAGAAGACTCCGTCAAGGAGATGCTTGAGTTCTATATGGGCAAGAACACAATGGAACGCCAGAATTTTATCATAGACAATCTTGTGGTTGAAGAAGATGAAGAATTGCAGTGAACAAAGGCGTGTAGCGATGTTTCCCGGAACATTCGACCCTTTCACCATAGGGCATGAATCCATTGTAAATCGCGCCTTGGAGCTTTTTGATGAAATTATTGTTGCTGTAGTAAACAATAATGAGAAGAACTCGTTTATGAGTTTGAATAATCGCATGAAATTTATAGAGAGCGTTTTTAAGGATAACCATAGGGTGCGTGTGGTGGCATTTTCCGGCTTGGTGATAGACGTTGCTCATGCTCAAGGGGCAAGTTGTCTCGTCCGAGGTGTTCGCTCTGTTCAGGATTTTGAGTATGAAAAGAACCTTTCCGACATTTACCGCTCTACCGGCGGATTAGAGTCGGTGCTGCTTTGTTCATATCCCGAATATGGATTTATAAGTTCTACTATGGTTAGGGCGCATCTTGCTCACGGTTATGATGTGAGTGCCTATGTGCCTGTCTCAGGAGATAAGTCATTGTTGGTAGAAGTAAATAAAGAAGACAAGAAAAGATAAGAAGATGAAGATGTTTAAAATCATACAGGTACTGCTTTTTGTGCTATGCACCGTGCCTGCGGCTTATTCAGGAAATCATTCTCAGCGTAATATGAAAAAACTGATGAATGCTGAATTTGTGATAAGCGAATTCTATGTTGACAGCGTAAATGAAGATAAGATAGTGGAGGATGCCATCCGCGGCATGCTTGACAAGCTCGACCCGCACTCCACTTACAATACAGCCGAGGAGACGCAGGAACTGCAACAGCCGTTACAAGGCAAATTCAGCGGAATAGGTATATCGTTTAATATGAAACAGGATACGCTGTATGTGATTTCCTTGATATCTGGCGGTCCGAGCGAACGTGTAGGACTGCGTCCGGGCGACCGCATTGTGTCGGTAAACGATACTGTTGTAGCCGGCGTTAAAATGAAATCCAATGACATCCGCAAGCGATTAATGGGAAAAAAAGGTACGCTTGTGAGAGTGGGAGTGAAACGTCCCGGAGTTCAAGAAACGATGAAATTCGGTATCACACGCGATGAAATTCCCATATATAGCGTAGATGCAGCTTATATGGCAGATCCCGTTACGGGATATATACGCATAAGCCGGTTTGCCGAGGCTACAGCCGATGAATTCGAAGAAGCATTTAAGGAACTGAAAAGCAAGGGTATGAAACAGCTTATTCTCGATTTGAGCGACAATGGCGGTGGGTACTTGAATACGGCAATCGAACTTGCCAATTGGTTCTTGGAAAGCGGGCAGACCATCGTTTACACCGAAGGCAATAAATCTCCCCGATATGATGCTACCGCCAACGGTAAGGGAGGGTATAAAAGCGGCAAACTCGTGGTATTGGTTAATCAGTATTCGGCATCGGCAAGTGAAATCCTTTCGGGTGCGGTTCAAGACTGGGATAGAGGCGTTGTGGTAGGTCGTCGCACATTTGGGAAAGGGCTTGTTCAGCGTCAATTCGGGTTTGATGATGGCTCTATGATGCGCTTGACAACGGCTCGTTATTATACGCCTTCTGGTCGTTGCATCCAGAAACCGTATAAGCCGGGAGCAAAGGAAGATTATGATATGGATGTCTATAATCGTTTAAAGGACGGCGAACTTCAGCATGCCGACAGTATACACGTGGCAGATTCCTTGAAATATACGACATTGAAAGCAAAACGCGTGATATACGGAGGCGGTGGTATAATCCCTGATGTGTTTGTACCGGTGGATACCACTGATTACAGCAAGTATTATGCCGAATTGAGCGCAAAAGGTGTATTAATTCAATATACGCTTGCTTTTATAGATAAGCATCGTGATGAATTGAAAGCCGGGTATGCCGACGTGAATGCTTTTGATAAGGGTTTTATTGTGACTGACGAAATGATGAAAGACCTTATAGCTATGGGTGAGAAAGAAGGCGTGAAATATGACGAGCAGCAGTTCAATACAAGCAAAAAACTATTGGAATTGCTGGTGAAATCCTTGATTGCCCGTGATGTATTTGATCAGGAAGCGTTCACTGTCATATATAACAAGCGGAACGATTTGCTGAAAGAGGGACTGCGTGTAATTAACGATGATAATCTCTACAACTCCCTCCTCAAATAAGAAAATGATTATTATCTTTGTGGAAGAAGAAATTTTAACAAGAAATGAAATTGAAATTACGATATGAGTAAAGCTACTGTAAAGAATTTGGGGGCGTTGCGCGAGGCGATGCGGAAAGTTAAAGTGAGTGCGGTAATAATACCCGGTACCGACCCTCACCAGAGTGAATATGTTAATCCGCACTGGAAAGTGCGTGATTGGGTTTCGGGATTTACCGGCAGTAACGGTACGGCTGTTGTCACATTGGATTCAGCCGGGTTATGGACCGATTCGCGTTATTTCCTGCAGGCAGCACAGCAACTTCAGGATTCGGGCTTTGAACTTCATAAGGAGGATATTCCGGGTGAGGCTACCATAAACGAATGGCTTGCCGGAGAACTTTCGGAAAATGATATTCTGGCAGTGGACGGTCGTTTGTTCTCTGTTATGAAAGCCAATCAGTTGGAAGAATTCTGCGGTGCCAACGGTCTTCGTTTCGCCACCGATTTTGCCCCTGCCGATACTATTTGGGATGAGCGTCCTCCTCGTCCGATGACAAAGGCTTTTGTTCATGATGTCAAGTATGCGGGTGAAACTGCCGAGAGCAAGGTTGAAAGGGTGCTTGATGCAGTGGAGGCTAATGGTGCTGACGCAATATTTATTCCTACTCTTGACGAAATAGCGTGGACGTTGAATATACGCGGTGCCGATGTGGAGTGTAATCCGCTTGTGGTGTCTTATCTGTACTTGTCGCGTAGTGAGAAAGTTCTTTTTGTAGATGAAGAAAAGATTGATGATGAGGTTGCGGCTCACTTGAACCGTATAGGAGTTAAGGTGATGCCATACGATGATGTGCAGAATTGGCTTGGCAAGCATGTATCGGTAAGCTCTACCATTTTGCTTGATCCTAATCAGGTGAGCGATACGCTTGCCCGTGCACTTGAATGCTATAAGGTATATGCCAAGTCTCCTATAGCACCGCTTAAAGCCATTAAGAACGAAGTACAGATAGAGGGTACTCGAAAGGCGATGGAGCGTGATGGTGCTGCTCTTGTGCGCCTATGGATGTGGGTAGAGAAAATGGCAGGTACGGAAACCGTCAACGAGACCGAAGTAGCCGATAAAGCTATCGAATGTCGCAGCGAGAGCGAGTTGTATCGCGGGGAAAGTTTCGGTATGATAGCAGGATACAAGGAACATGGTGCTATTGTACACTATTCGGCAAAACCCGAAACGGCATCTGTGCTTAAGGCAGAAGGTTTGTTGCTTGTGGACACCGGCGCACAATATCTTGACGGTACAACCGATATTACCCGCACAATGTCGCTCGGCAACCCTACAGAAGTTGAAAAACATGATTATACGCTTGTGTTGAAAGGACATTTGGCTATTGGCAGAGCAAAATTTCCGGTGGGAACACGCGGAAGCCAGCTCGATGCACTTGCACGTATATACCAATGGAACGAAATGATGACTTATCTTCATGGAACAGGGCATGGCGTGGGACATTTCCTTGGTGTGCATGAAGGGCCTCAAAACATTCGTTTGAATGAAAATCCTACTACTCTCAAGCCGGGAATGATTACCAGCAACGAACCGGGATTGTACAAAGCCGGTAAATATGGAATACGCACCGAAAACCTTGTTCTTACCATTCCTGCGGGTCATAGCGATGAATTTGGCGATTTCTTGAAATTTGAGACACTTACATTGTTTCCGTATGACAGGAATCTGATAGATGTTTCAATGCTGAGTGAGGAAGAAAAAGCACAGGTAAATGCTTATCATGACGAGGTGCGCATGCGTTTGACACCGTATTTGAACGATGAGGAACAAGCTTGGCTTAATGCACGAACCGAAAAAATCTAATATAAAGATACAAAAATGGCATTGATAAAATCAGTAAGAGGCTTTACGCCAAAGATAGGCAAGAATTGTTTTCTTGCCGATAACGCTACTATAATAGGTGATACAACGATAGGCGATGACTGCAGTATATGGTTCGGAACTGTGTTGCGAGGTGACGTGAATACCATTACCATAGGCAACTGTGTGAATATACAGGACGGTTCGGTGCTGCATACTCTTTATCAGAAATCGACTATTGAGATAGGTGACCATGTGTCGGTGGGTCATAACGTGACTATTCACGGCGCAAAGGTGCATGATTATGCGTTGATAGGAATGGGTAGTACGCTGCTCGATGATGCCGAAATAGGCGAAGGTGCTATAATTGCGGCAGGGAGTGTGGTAACGGCAAGAACAAAGGTGGGCGCATACGAATTGTGGGGCGGTGTACCGGCAAAATTCATTAAGATGGTTTCTCCCGAGCAAGGCAAGGAAATCAATCAGAAGATTGCGCATAACTATCTGATGTATTCTAAATGGTATAGTGCAGATGACGCAACCACCGAAATTATTTGAATATAACTTCTGATTCAAGCAACGAAATCTCAAAAATATGGCTTTTTCTGCTTCTGAATGAAATAAAATTTGGAAAAGGCGGGGAAAAGTACTATCTTTGTCGTGCTTTTTGGAGGAGAGCAGTGTGTTTACCGCACTCATTCAGCCGAAAGAGGCTGCCCGGATGGTGGAATGGTAGACACGAAGGACTTAAAATCCTTTGGCTATTGCAGCTGTGCGGGTTCAAGTCCCGCTCCGGGTACAATGATTGTGTAAAGTCTCGTAATCGTCAGATTCACGAGACTTTATTTCTTTTAAATATTTAAATTGATGTTATGAAAACAAGGTTGTTGGCAATATGCTCGGCTGTGGCGATTACGCTGAATTGTGCAGTAATGGCTGCAGAAGTTAAGGATAAGACTGAGAAGGACTGGGCGCAGTTCAGTCGGTATGAGGAAATGAATAAATCTTTGACAAAGTCACCGGCTGTGGTGTTTATGGGTAATTCCATTACCGATAATTGGGCAAAAATGCGTCCCGATTTTTTCAAAAAACATAATATTGCCGGCAGGGGTATAAGCGGACAGGTGTCATCGCAAATGCTTGTGCGTTTTCAGAGCGATGTGGTGGATTTGCATCCCAAGGCTGTGGTTATATTGTCGGGTACTAATGATATAGCGAAAAACAATGGTACTATTGAATTGAAACATGTGTTCCGGAATATAGTTTCCATGTGCCAATTGGCGCAAGTGAACGGTATAACACCAGTTCTGGCATCGTTGTTGCCCTGCTCCGGGTTTTATTGGATACCTTCGATAAAACCTTCGGAGGATATAAAGATGCTGAACGGAATGATTAAGGAATATGCCGAGAAAAACGGTTTTGTTTATGTCGACTATTATGCACAGCTTACGGATGAAAACGGCGGATTACCGAAAAAGTATAGTAATGATGGCGTACATCCTAATACGGAAGCATACGAAATAATGGAACATATAGTGCTGAAAAGCATAGAGCAGTATTTAAAATAAACAATAAGGGCTGTACAATAATATTATTGTACAGCTCTTATTGTGAAATCAGTTACTTTTGTTTACTATTATCAATGCTCCGATAATACCCGGAATCCACCCGGCAAGAGTGAGCAGGGTTACAATCAATATAGAACCGCACCCTTTATCGATAACGGCAAGCGGAGTAAATAATATTGAAAAAATAGCTCTGAATAGTGACATAAATGTAATATTGTTATAGGTTTAACCATAGGAATGTGGCTACACTTTCTTTTCCGAGATAGAATGCCTTTGCCTTTACTAATGTTGTCCCGGATGGGATCGTTACCGGTGCGAGCCATTCGGGCGAGTTCTCGTTGGGAGTACTTCCGTCGAATGTATATCTTATCGTAACACCCGGATATTGCTTGTTTGCTATCAGTTTACCGTCTTTTTCGATGATACCCGGTTGCCCTATATGGAACTCAGCTCCTCGCTTTGCCAACTGTGGCAATTCCTTCAATCCTATTTTCAGGTTGTAGTGTGCACGCTCTTCAAGATACAGCTTGCTGTCTTCATTATCGGCTCCCCAAGCCGGATAGGCGTTCCATGCGCGTTCCACAATACCGAATATCTTTGGGAATACGTAGTGCTGTACGGTTTTATACCCGCGAATGGTCTCAGCCCACAATTGCCCTTGTATTCCCACGATATTTTCTTTCTTAACGATAGCCGGTTTACCTTTTTCTATGGTGGAAAGGTCGTTAATCTTTCCTGAAATAGCACGGCGTGCTGAACGGTACACGTTGAACGGCTGTGCATCCCAAGATGTAAATTCATCGACGACACCTCCCCAATTGTGTCCCGGCTCGTCTTGGTGACGGGAATACATGAAATCGAGGTAGAAGTTATTGGCATTGCTTAGGATTACGGGGTACCCGTTGTTTGCAATATAATAAGGTATTGTATCGCGACTGCCTACGGTACTCCATCCGTTAATCATATAGAAACGTTTAGCGATTTTCTTATGGAAGTCATCAGGGTGTTTCAATGCAGCTTCCTGCCAAGCTCCTGCCTTGATACCTTTCTTTTCAAGATAAGAGGTTATTTGGTCGATATAGTACTCTTCAATCTGTCTTATGGTACTGTATCCGCCCTCTTCTTTCATCTTTTTAATGGCAGGGGAGTGTTCCCAAGCACCATCGGGAACTTCATCGCCTCCTATATGCACTGTTTTAAGCTTAATTCCGGCTTTGTTGTACATAGCTTCGAGCTCGTCTATTATTCTCTTGACAAAACGATAAGTTCCCGGCATGGCAAGGTTCAGTACATTGTCGCTGTAGCCTTGTACGGAAATATAGCTTGTGGTATCGTTGTTGTCCCATACGACAAATTCTTCAGCTTTTTCGGGATCGGTATCGATGTATTTGTTATAGCGGTTTTTCATGGAAAGAATTACAGCCCGCGAATGTCCGGGAGTTTCTATTTCCGGAATGATTTCCACGCCGCGGTTGTGTGCATACTTAATCAGTTCGATGAATTCATCGGTGGTGATGTATCCGTTTGCGCTTGTGGTGTTGTCATCGGGATTACCGTTACCTGCGTAGGTTTGCATAAGGAAATCTTTTTCGTCATGGGTCATTCCCTTGCGAGAACCGAATGAAGTAAGTTCGGGGATACCGGGGATTTCAAGTCGCCATGCTTCATCGTCATTGAAATGGAACTGGAAAATGTTTATTTTATATGATGCAAGAATGTCGATGAAATCTTTAACGCTTTCATAAGGAGTGTAATTTCGTGCTATGTCAAGCATCATACCGCGATGTCTCAAGTCGGGGTAGTCTGTTATTGTAACCTCTTGCAATTCGTTGGTTCCGCCGGTTCTTTCTAAAGCCGCAATAAAGGTCTTTACGCCATTCAGAACACCGGTAGGAGAATTACCCGCAATTTTGATTCCTTTTCCGGTTACTTGCAACGTATAGTATTCGTAATCTTTGCTGTTGTTGTTCAATAAGGACATGCTTACGGTGAAATCGGCTTTTTCTGTTACCGAAATGCCGCAACCGCTTGCTTTTTCAGCAAGATAAGCAGCTGCAATGTCAAGGGATTTTTCGCTATATTCGGTCTTTATATTGCCCGGGACGGTTATGTTTTTATCTGATTTGCTTATTTTTTTTGGTGTAGGCATGATGTCATATACGCCAAGTGCATTGTCTGCTGATTCCGGGTTTATCTCGGCATTTTTCTTGAACATGAAATTTCCGTCGGGATAATTTACGTATTCTTTACCTTTAGCCGCCCATTGCAGAGGGTTGTCCATTTCAGTACGTATAAATGGTACGCCTATTGCCTTTTCTCCATGAAAAGCAAAGTGTCCGCCATCAGGACCGAAACATATACCCGGATGTGAACCGTTCTGTATGATGTCTATCACAATGGAGTCGCCGGGTGCAAGCGGTCGGTATTTTTCGTTGGGCGTGAAATAGAAATATCCTTTTTTCACGGTTTTCAACGAGAGCGGAGCGTCTTCGTTGATTTTCATTGTACGTGGGAACTGGTTATAATAGAATGACCAATTGTTGCCTAATTCTTCATCACTGATGTTGGTGAAGATGTATTTGCCGCTGTATTTGTTTGGTTGCACTCCGTTTTCTCCCATAATCCATTTTACCGAAATCGGAGCTTGTGCCACAGCACTCATGCTTGATATAGCGACAGCCGTAATCAGTAGAGATTTAAATAGTTTGCTTAGCATAAAAATAATCAGTTATAAAGGATTTTTTTAAACATCTCCAAAGTTAAGCAAAATATTAAGAATTGGTTTTAATTTTCTTAGAATCTGTTTAAAATTTTCTTGAAATTTTTATTACAGTTCTACTTGGGACAAGTTTCGTATTCTTTAAGGCTCTTTTGGTTGTCTTTTTTATCAAATCGCTTGGAAATAGCTCG
>X67_European_Roe__coassemble_60_pt1 | contig 25370 bp, 17 predicted proteins | sample X67_European_Roe__metabat2_low_PE_011 | metagenome-assembled genome bin X67_European_Roe
TTGTAACACCAATAAAGATTCTATCAAAAAATGGCTAATAACATCAAATATCATAAAAACCTTATTTTTGCAATCGCTTGTATCGGAATGAGTTTTTTCGGTATAGCAACGATAACATTAGGCTCAATCCTGCCGCAACTTACAGCAAAATTAGGATTTGACAATCTGCAAGCAGCAGCCTTAGTGGCTTTTATGCCTGTTGGCAGCCTTGTTGGTTCTACCTTTTTCGGCCCGATTGTAGACCGTTTCGGTCATAAAGTTATGCTCATTTTGTGTAGTTTTATTCTGTTGCTCGGTCTTCAGGGTGTTGCTTATTTCACCGAAGTGTGGTTACTACAGTTATCCATATTTGCCATCGGACTTGGCGGAGGAGTTCTTAACGGAGAAACAAATGCCCTTGCAGCCGATGTTTCGGCTCCTAATGAAAAAGGTTCACGGTTAAGCATCTTAGGCGTATTCTATGGTGTTGGAGCAATCAGCATACCTATGCTGCTAAGAGCATTATCGGAATTTTTCTCATATAACGAGATATTGCGCGGATTGGGGCTTATCATGCTGGCATCTATAATATTCTTCATGACGGCATCATTTCCGGCACCCAAACAGGCAAAAGGGTTTCCTATCAAAAAAGGCATAGGACTGCTTAAAGAAAAGGGTCTGTTACTGCTCAGTTTCATATTGTTCTTCGAAAGCGGTATTGAAGTGTGTTGCAGCACTTGGACTACATCTTATTTCGACCAAGTAACAGAAGTAACAAGACCACAGGCACTCACAGCTCTTACATTGATGATCGTGGGGCTTACCTTGTCTCGAATTGTTCTTGCAATAGTATACAGAAGAATTAAGCAGGATAAAGTTCTTCCTTATTGCCTACTTATAGGAATGTGCGGCTTTGCTTTGCTAACCAATTCACCCGACTACGTCAGAGCCTATGCCGGAATGTTTCTAATAGGGGCAGGACTTGCAGCAACATTCCCTACCGTATTGAGCCTTATAGGCGCAATGTTTGCAGAATTATCAGGAACGGCATTCAGCATAGCATTGGCTATAGGTTTAATAGGTCAGATACTGTTCAACTATTTCACAGGAGCAATATCCGAATGGTTTGACAGCCTGAACTTCTTCCCATACATGATGATGGGCGGCATAGCATTAATGCTTGTTCTTTTCAGTATAAAAAAATCAACAAAAAATAAATAATTCACACTCTTAAATCATGAAAAAACGTGACATTATCATCGGTTTTATACTATGTATTACGGCATTGTTATCAACCGGCAGTATTTCAGCCGATGTAAAACCGGAAAAGACATCACCGGCATCGGTCGGTATCGAGCCTAAACAACTCATGCTGATGTATGATTCCTTAATGACAAACGGATTGACGGAAATCCATCACATTGTTGTAATGGTAGACGGGAAAATAGCCGGCGAGTTACACCCCAAGCCATTCAAGGCAGAATATAAACACACATTATACTCGGTGTCAAAAACATTTGTAGCGGCAGCCATAGGTATTGCCGTTGATGACGGTATTATAAGTCCTGAGGATCAACTTGTGAAATTCTTCCCACAATATATCAATGATTCTATAGACACCCGTCTTCGCAATATTAAAATAAAGGATATTCTCACCATGCAATCCGGATTCAAGACTGCTACATGGATGCGTAACAACCAAGACCATTGGCTGGACTTCTATTTATCAAGACCTCTTGTAGCCGAGCCGGGAACACGATACTCATACGATTCCATTGAAACTTACATATTATCGGCTATAATACAGAAAACAACCGGCAAGACAGTATTGGAACTGCTCAACGAACGTATATTCCATCCTATGGGAATCACCGATGCCGAATGGGAATTATGTCCCGACGGTATCAATACCGGAGGTTGGGGTATATACCTCTCATCACATTCACAAGCCCTCTTTGGACAGTTGCTTTTGCAAAACGGCGAATGGAACGGCAAACAATTAATATCCAAAGAATGGATTAAGGAAATGATGACGGTAAGAGTAGTGCGTGATGCCAACGATTACGGTTATCAAATATGGCTGTGCGAATACCCCGGTGCATGGAGAGCCGATGGTGCTTTCGGTCAATACATCATTATCATTCCGCAAAAGAATATGGTTGTTGTACTCAACCAATGCTCCCGAAGCAAAGGATGGCCGGAACGCAGCAATATATGGAACACCATTGTAAAAAACTGTATCAACTGCGTAATAGATGCAAAGCCTGATGAACTTGCAGCATTGAAAAAATACGAAGAAAACGCCTCTCTTCCGGTTCTTGATGGTGACAGCATACACTCACAACTAACCGATAAATATAACGGAAAAACATTCAAGCTCGAAAAGAACAAACTTGGGTGGAAATCAATCAAATTCAACATGAATCGTAATGAGCATTCAATAGAAGTGACCGACAACGAAAACAAACGCTCAACCATAAGCCTCGGTTACAAAGAATGGAATACATCACGATTAACAGGTTATCCACACTACTCCATTACGGCAAAGAACCGTTTCAGCGGTATCAGCGGATCATTCTATACCGGTTCATGTTACGCATGGCAAAATGATGTTCTAACAGCAAAAATCCATTATGTCAATTGGATAACATCCATAAAATTATCCTTTAACTTCAACGATAAAGACATCACCATAGAGACTGAAGAAAACTACCCCTCAAAACCATTCACAATCAAAGGCACTCAAAAATAATCCCATTTACCCCTATCAAATAAACAAGGAGCGGTGTATCCGCTCCTTGGGGTGATTCGAATGCGGTCTTATTTTGTTCTGCAACACATTGATATTCAGCGACATATATTTGTGATACAAAATTTCGGCAGAATAAGAGTCGATAACCTTATCAATGAGAACCGGCTTTGCCGACGCAAGCACATTGGAGATAAAAGAGAACTTAACCGACTTCTCCCTGTGGTCGATGTCGAACTCACCACCGATGAAGTATTCAAGTTTCTCAAAGAACTCCGTAACGCTCCAATGAGGCAATGCACGAGCAAATTGTGGAATATACCACGTATACGGCAAGGTATTGCAGATTCAGAGATAACGCAAATCCTCACGGCTGTTCCATTGCGAAACATCGCAAGAATAACCGAGAGCCTCGCAAATACGCTTGACGATAACGATAAGGTAAGGCTGAAACGACAGCCCCCTGCAATCTTCGTGGTAAGTGTAAACACCATTCGAGTACACCACTTCATTCTGAATGTTACCCGAAGAATTGTTTACCCACGGCAGAGCGACGACCTCTTGTCCGTAGTTCAATCCTTGCCATTGAGTAGAGGGATTATTCGATAGCGAATAAGAGGGATAACTGCCCAAATCGAGTTCATTGATGTAGATGTCATCGAAAGTGTCATCGAAATTCTGTTCCGAGCGACCTTCAAGAAACTGCGTTTTCACTTCCTTATCGTTAATCTCGACAATCGTAATAGTACCGGCACGATAGAAATTAATGTCTTGAATTTCGCAATCAAAGACCACCTTTGATATGTCAATGTCGGTACGGTTTATGTTTCCGAAGATAGCGATGTTTTGTGGGCAACCACGCAAAGGAAAGGTAATGGAAAGCGAATAGCTGTCTGAACCGGTGAAAGAGCGGTTTTCAGCCACGAACTCAAAGGAAGTCCCTTTCTTTAATACGGCATATTTGCCATTGATAATTATTTTCATAAAAAGAATGTTACTATACCACGAAGGTATGGTAACATTCTCTATGCGTAAAAGACAAGAATAAGTCTGCTAATTTGAACAATGACTTAAAATAAAACCAATCCCCCCAAAAATTATCAAAGCCAAAATCATCTGTACTATAGAATCTAAACATCCTTCACCAGTCTCTTTTATATTATCTGCCATTTTTTGATTTGATGTCCTTAAATCAGATTTAAATTGTATTGCCAAATCATATAAATTATCTACACATTTTGTAAATCCATAATCATAGCAATTTCCATATATATAATGTATTCTATAGTGCATTCTTTTTGCAAGTTTATAGGTATTTCCTACAACATATGCAAAGTGAAAATCATGATTAATAATATTTGTTTTATATTTATATTTAAATTCATTATTTAATCCTTCTAGGACATGCCTCATAAATAATAAAGCAAAATAAACATCTTTTTTTAATAAATCATTAATACCTAATCCATATATACGATTATAAACTTCTACGCTACTTGGATCATTTACCCCAAACCCTCCAAACCCTATTTTTTCACTAAATTGTTTAAGGTATTCAAAATCATTTAGAAAGATACAATTTCGCTTAAGTTCGAAAGCATTTTCTGAAAAGACTTTTTCATTGTGGTCAATATAAAAGATGTCGCCCTTTTTTCTCGTTAATAGAGGTATTACATTTTTTAAATTGTCTATATAAGAGTCTATTTCTTCTATATTTATTTTTGCCATATATTTATATACTATTGTTATGTTTACAAATATAACCAATTTTTTCAGAACCAATAGCCTTTATTTTCTTTTTTGTTTACAAATATGGGTGGAGAGAATAGTTTTGCCGTGTCGGAGTTGTGCCATTTACACCTGTTAAGAAACGAACGCGTTGACGATTGTAGTACACCTCGATTTCAACGCCACCTTTGACGGTAGCCGACGCTTTCTTGCGACGGTCATATATAATTCTGATACTTGCTTCTAAAGCCATAATGATTTAGCGTTATAAAATTTAACATTGTGTTGGTGGTACAACCTAAAAAGAGTGTACCAAAGTTACAACACTATTTTAATACTACCAAATGCTAAATTTCTCTATCAAGATTTAGCACAATAATCGCTAAATCGTTCTAATACAAATTGTTAGAAAAATAATAAACGCTGAGTATCAAAAGGGTAGAAATGAACCAAGCCTCCCGAATGGAAGGCTTGGTTCTGATTTTTCAGTGATTCGGTTGGGATTCGAACCCAAGACCCACAGCTTAGAAGGCTGTTGCTCTATCCAGCTGAGCTACCGAACCATCATTTAAAGACATAGCTTTAAGCCTTATGCTCAAAACCGAGTGCAAAATTAATATTTTTTACTGAATTTCCCAAATTTTAAATAGCTACGGAGCAAAAAATATTTTTCTTATTTTACCATATTTAGCGTGTCTTTGCCCCTTTTATTTCTAATATCACTTAATCGCTTTCTTCGCACCGGAGAAAGAGTTTTCTCTTCGGTGATTGGTGATATTTTTTTATCAGCATGGACTTTGACATCATTTTTGACTGCAAGCGATTGTTCCTTGGCGTCATCTTTCTTTTCTTTTCCGTCGGTCTTCTCTTTCTGTCCAACCCATTGCTGCTGTTTCATTATGTTTCCGTAAGTATTACGATCTAAATGAGTACGCAATAATTCGACGCTATCTACGTATACTGCATGCTTTGACTGAGACTTATAGGTTATATATCCGTATATTCTCTTAACTTCACGCAACGAGTCGGCTTGAAGTTTATGATATTTCCATCCATCTCCGGTCAAGCTACGCTGCAAATACGCAGTAGATCCATCTTTATAATGCACACCAAGAAATACTTTCATCGTACGACGTACATTATTTAATTTAAATGCCAACTCATACCTATCACCTTGCATATTTTCTTTATCGGGTTTCATATCAAAAGAGATTATGTTATCGGCAAATCCGGGTAGTAAAATCCACGTACGGTTCTTACCCCATATATCTGCGGTGTCACCTACATTCCTGAATCTTGGAACAGAAGGTTTCAAATCGCCTTTCAGCTCGGTTGCTACCGAAGTAAAATCGCCTTTTGACAATTCACGATACTCATCATCAAGTCGCTTTATGACTTTATCATACACTTTATCATATACATCAAGATTATGGGAATACCATATTAACGACGTATCAAGCGTCTCTTGAGTGACACCGTGCTTCATCATAACTGATTGGCGCACCTTCATTTTCATGGTATCATTATTAAAATTTTCCGTATCATCTTCTATCATAGCCTCAGCCTTATACATATCAGCCATTAATGAAACCATATCATTTTCTGATATTACATAATCGGGAGCCTTACTGCATCCGACAAGAAACATTATAAAAGATAATATTATTACGGTCGTATTTTTCATCCTTAATGTACTTAAACACATTAATTAGTTCTATCAGAAGAATCTTTATCACTACTTTCCGTATCAGAAGTTTCTTCCTTAAAATACAGATTCTTTGAATAGAACAGAATGAGTGTAATCACACCCACACTTAATGCAGCATCGGCAAAGTTAAATATCGGATGGAAAAATATAAAATGCTCTCCACCTATCCACGGCATCCAATCGGGCCAATTCCACTCTATCAACGGGAAATAAAGCATATCCACCACTCTTCCATGAAAAAGTGTACCATATCCTCCACCTTCCGGAAATAACTCAGCTGCAAACGGAGGCATGGGATTATCAAATATCACCCCGTAGAATATACAATCTATCACATTACCCAATGCTCCTGCCGTCATAAGCGATATACAGGCAATATACCCTATCTGCTGTTTGGGATTATCCTTTATCCTATACAAATAATAAATTAATAATATAACCGCTATGATACGAAACCACGTCAGTAATAGTTTACTACCAAATTCCATACCAAATGCCATTCCGTTGTTTTCTATGAAATACAAACGAAACCAATCTGTTATTACATACTCTTCCCCATAGAAGAAATTAGTTTTCACCCATATCTTCAGTAATTGGTCGAGTATTATTACACTAACGATTATTATCGCAGCTAACCAACCTTTTGTTATTTTCATCAAACCGTAATAGCCTGTTTATTTCTTTTTCTCTTCAATCTTAGCCTCTACGCTCAACGTAGCGTGAGGTACGGCACGTAAACGCTCCTTAGGAATGAGTTTGCCGGTTTTGCGGCATACACCGTAAGTTTTATTTTCAATCCTCACAAGTGCAGCTTGAAGATTTTGTATAAACTTCATCTGTCTTTGTGCAAGATGCCCTGCCTCTTCCTTATTCAGAGTTGTTGCACCTTCTTCCAACACCTTGAAAGTTGGTGACGTGTCCGAGACATCATTCCCATCCAAATTAGTCAGATTAGAACGCAACCTATCATACTCCATATTGGCTTTTTCAAGCTTTGCAAGAATCAATTCCTTAAATTCCTGCAATTCTTCATCACTATAGCGCAATTTTTCAGTCATATTTTAATTTCCTATAAATTATACCTTTTCTACCACAATATTCAGTTTGTAATCGTCCATGTCAAGCTCTATTTTGCTTTCATGTGCATTTACCTCTGCAATTTCGATAGAATCGGCAAGTACCTGTTTTGATATATATTCTTTATATTCTTCAACAGCAGCATCGGTATTTTCATTTGGGGCAACCTTTACCGCAATCTTATCAGTTATATTGAAGTCTTTGTCCTTTCTTATATTTTGAATACGGTTTACTAATTCTCTCGCTACACCTTCACGTTTCAATTCTTCTGTCACCGTTATGTCAAGAGCAACAGTCAATGAACCTTCGTTTGCGACAAGCCAACCGGGTATATCCTCCGAAATGATTTCCACATCGGCAAGTTCCACCACAGCGTCTATTCCGTCTACATTGAACGTGAAACTACCTGTTTTCTCAAATTCAATAATATCCTTTTGAGACATTCCTGCTACTTGTACGGCAAGTGCTTTCATTATTTTGCCGTATTTCGGACCAAGCTTTTTGAAATCAGGTTTAACTCGTTTCACCAATATTCCGTCCTCGTTGCTTACAAACTTGATTTCCTTAACATTAACCTCATTCAGAATAAGTGTACTCATGGCTTCAACCTCTGCCTTTTGTTTTTCATCAAGCACAGGTATCATAATAGTCGTAAGCGGCTGGCGTACTTTCAAATTCTTCTTGCGGCGAAGAGATAGAACCATTGAAGTAATATCTTGAGCCACCTTCATCTGCTCTTCGAGGCTCTTATTGATAACACTTTCATCTACCTCCGGATACAACGCCAAATGTACCGACTTCACCTCATTCTTAGTTACTGCCGTAAGGTCTTGATACAAACGATCGGCATAGAACGGAGATATAGGTGCAATCAACAACGATATTGTTTCAAGACATGTATATAACGTTTGATAAGCCGATAACTTATCTTCGTTCATTTCACCTCCCCAGAAACGCTTACGATTCAAGCGCACATACCAGTTGCTCAAATTATCGCCTACAAACTCACTTATAGCACGTGCAGCCTTGGTAGGTTCATGATCTTCCAACTGCTTTGTTACTTCTCCTACCAGCGTATTCAGTAAAGAAAGTATCCAACGGTCGATTTCAGGACGCTTGCCAAATTCCACCTGCGCAGCAGAATTATCAAATCCGTCTACATTGGCATACAAAGCAAAGAACGAATATGTATTGTACAATGTACCAAAGAACTTACGGCTTACTTCCTCCACACCATCAGTATCAAACTTAAGATTATCCCAAGGAGAAGAATTGGAAATCATATACCAACGCAATGGATCTGTTCCATATTTTTCAATCGCACCAAATGGATCTACAGCATTTCCAAGACGCTTACTCATCTTATTTCCATTCTTATCAAGCACAAGTCCGTTGGAAATTACTGATTTATAAGCAACGCTATCAAACACCATCGTTCCTATTGCATGAAGTGTAAAGAACCAACCACGCGTTTGGTCGACACCCTCTGCAATAAAATCGGCAGGATATACACTTCCATTATCAAACACATCTTTGTTTTCAAACGGATAGTGTATTTGAGCATAAGGCATTGCACCGGAGTCAAACCACACATCTATCAAATCCAATTCGCGTTTCATCGGTTTTCCACTCTGCGAAACAAGGACAATATCATCAACGTATGGACGATGTAAATCAATTTTTTCATAATTAGCCTTGCTGTAATCACCCGGAATGAAACCTTTATCCTTATACGGATTGCTTGACATTATACCGGCAGCAACAGACTTTTCTATCTCATCATATAATTCCTGAACACTGCCTATACACAATTCTTCACCGTCTTCACTACGCCATATAGGAAGCGGAGTACCCCAATAACGGCTACGGCTCAAATTCCAATCATTTAAGTTTTCAAGCCACTTGCCGAAACGTCCGGTTCCTGTGTGTTCTGGTTTCCAATTAATTGTTTTGTTTAACTCAAACATGCGTTCCTTGCATGCCGTCGACTTGATAAACCAGCTGTCAAGCGGATAATAGAGCACAGGTTTATCGGTACGCCAACAATGCGGATAGTTATGCACATGCTTTTCTATCTTGAATGCCGTGCCGTTCTGTTTCATCTTCATACATAGCACGATATTCAAGTCTTCAGCCTTGGATGCTGCCGCCTCATCATACTTACCGCCCGGATTAAAGCGAGGGTCGTAAGCATTCTTAACGTATGCACCGGCAAATTCACTATACAAACCTTCATCGACACAATTCTTGACAAAGTCCTCGTCCAGTTCGTCTATCATCCAATATTTCCCCGTGAAATCAACCATAGGGCGGGTTTCACCTTTCTTGTTGATCATGAACAACGACGGTATTCCTGCAGCCTTCGCTACAAATGCATCATCAGCACCAAATGTAGGTGCTATATGCACAATACCTGTACCGTCTTCTGTCGTAACATAGTCTCCCGGAATTACACGGAAACCGTTTTCATTGGCTACAGCCTTACCATCGATCAAGTCAACCGGCTTAACCCACGGGAACAACTGCTGGTATTTCATTCCCACAAGTTCAGTTCCTGTATATTCAGCTATAACACGATAAGGAATTATCTTATCACCTTGCTTGTATTCTTCAAGCGGAAGTTCAGCACCTTTGGCGTCAAGATAAGCATTCAAGCGAGCCTTAGCCATAATTACAACCATTGGCTCACCATTATATGCGTTATATGTTTCCACTGCCACATACTCAATCTTAGGACCAACACATAGTGCCGTGTTTGATGGTAATGTCCACGGAGTAGTTGTCCAACCTATGATATTCACATTACCGGCAAATTCTGCGTCTGCTTTAGATTTAATATCGGCAAGAATCTTGTTATCGTCTTCTTTTACCTTGAATATCGCTGTAACTGTGGTGTCTTTCACGTCACGATAGCAACCGGGCTGATTTAGTTCGTGAGAACTCAATCCGGTACCGGCAGCCGGAGAATAAGGCTGAATAGTATACCCCTTGTAAAGCAATCCCTTATTATACAATTGTTTCAACAACCACCATAGCGTTTCTATATAGCTGTTTTCATAAGTAATATACGGATTATCGGTATCTACCCAATATCCCATTTTATGAGTGAGATCGGTCCACTCCTTAGTATATTTCATCACCTCTTTACGACAGGCTGCATTATAGTCGTCTACTGTGATTTTCTTTCCGATATCCTCTTTTGTTATTCCAAGTGCTTTCTCCACGCCAAGTTCTACAGGTAATCCGTGGGTATCCCAACCTGCTTTACGCATCACTTGGTATCCCTTCATCGTCTTGAAACGGCATATTATATCCTTTATAGTGCGAGCCATCACGTGATGAATACCCGGCATACCGTTTGCCGATGGCGGACCTTCATAGAACACAAAAGAAGGCGCACCTTCACGCACTTTAATGCTTTGTGCGAATACATCTTCCTTGTTCCACTTGTCAAGAACTTCTTTGTTGATCTCTGAAAGATTAAATTTACTATATTCTTTAAATTTATTTTCCATAAACGCTATTGGAATAACCTTATATAATTTTTATCGTTTGCAAAAGTAATAAATAAATATCACATAATCACTTTATTTCACACCGAATTTACCGCCTTTGGTTCCGCCTTTAACTCCTCCGCCAAGACTGAAAATATTCTGATCATAAGATACGGTCTTCTGTCCCATTTCACGCTTTCGTTTCAATGCAAGCTGCACCAAACGATCCATCAGTTCATCAAACCGTATGCCGGTAGCTTCCCATAGATAAAAAGACAAAGACCCGGGTATTGTATTTATTTCATTCACATAAATATCCCGTGTCTTGCGATTCACTATCACATCCACACGGCTTACGCCATGACACGAAAGAACCCGGAATGTTTCTCCGGCAAGGAACTGTATGCGCTTTGTCTCTTCTTCGGGCAATTCTGCCGGAATCTTTTTCTGAGAAGCCTGCATACCTTTAGCACCTTTGCTTCCGCCCATATATTTATCTTCGTACGTAAGGAAATCACAAGTCTTGATAGGCTCTTCCAAAACAGACATACGGTATTCATCACAATCACCAAGAACCGAACAATTGATTTCTTGAAGTTCTTCAACCATATCTTCCACAATAATACGAGTGGAATACACTTCGGCTGTATCTACACGTTCTATTAATTCTTCTCTGCTATATGCACAACCTATGCCTACACTTGAACCGAGATTGGCAGGCTTGACAATTACCGGATAACAAAGCTTCTCTTCTATCTTTCCGATTAATTCATCTCGCTGAGCGAACCATTGCTTATCGGTAAACCACACATATTCCACCACCGGAATATCACATGCTTGAAGTATCATTTTCATTGTGATTTTATCCATTCCATTAGCAGAAGACAACGTACAGCAACCGGCATAAGGTATGCCTATTGTTTCCAAAACTCCTTCAAATATTCCGTCCTCTCCATTAGAGCCATGAAGTACAGGTATTGCAACATCAAGTTTAGTAAGCACATTAGAACCGAAAAACTTTTTCTTGCAACGATACACGTTATAATCGCCGTAACATGGTTCCATATATACTTGCTCGCATTTGGCTAACAATGACGGCACGTCACGATAGTTAGCCACTTCAAAAAGTGCATTTCCGGTATACCATTTACCGTCTTTTGTAATATATATCGGTGTTACATCATATTTATTCCTGTTAATGGCATGCATTGCCTGCGATGCCGATATTACCGAAATCTCATGTTCTGTGGAGCGACCTCCAAAGAAAACTCCTATATTCGTCTTCATTATATTGTCATTTATATTGTTTTCAGTTTGTTTATAATCTTTATTTAAACGTATCGGGTAGATCGTTTTCATATAGTACCGTATCTCCTGAAACTGCAATACGGGAAAGCAGAGCCTGAGCCTCTTGGAATGTATCCGCTATATGTAATTTATCCCCTTCTTCCCAGCCTTTTGACTTTAGACCCGAAACTATAGCCTCACGATTATATTGTCCTACGATAATGGCAATGTCACAAGTTTCTGCTATATGTTCACCGAATTTTTCATTGTAGAACGATTGTTTTTCGCCAAGTTCTATCATACCCGGAGTTACAACTATACGTTTGCCACTCGTCATGTTTCCAAGCACATCCAATGCCATGCGGGAGCCATCGGGATTGGAATTGAATGCATCATCTATAATCACCACACCTGCCGGTGTACGCTTAATGTTCAACCGATGCTCAACTTGAGCAATTTTGCTCACCGCATATTTTATTTTAGTCTCAGGAACACCCATTTTCATGGCAACGATAACAGCACCCATCAGATTGGATATATTACATTCTCCCACCAATTTAGTTGTTAATTCGATACGTTTTCCGTTACCCACAACGGTAAATGATGTTCCTACAGGACTATATTTAACGTCTTCTGCATGAAAATCGGCATCAACCGAAACATTTACTGCATAACGCTTTGTTTCAACATTTTTCACAGGACGATTGGCTACATACTCAAAATCATTATTCAGTACAGCAAGCCCATCATCAGGCAAAGCATCTATAAGTTCAAATTTTGTACTCTGAACATTCTCTATGGATTTGAACGTCTCCAAGTGTTGCGGACCTACTGCTGTAACTATACCCATTTGCGGATGAACCAAATCACAAATTTCCTTTATATCCCCTACATTCTTAGCTCCCATTTCCACGATAAAGACCTCATTATAAGGTTGCAGCATCTCTCTTACGGTGCGTATCACTCCCATCGGGGTGTTATAGCTCCCCGGCGTCATAAGCACAGAATAATGCTCACTTAAAATGCGATTAAGGTAATGCTTTGTACTCGTCTTGCCATAGCTGCCGGTAATTCCTATTATTTTCATATCCGGCATTTGAGACAATATTCTTTTGGCATCGTTATAATATGACTTGTTTATTGCACATTCCACCGGGGCCAGCAATCTGTTTGTAACCATAGTCATCACATACGAGAATGCCGAAAATGCCACAGCGGCAAAAGCTATTCCGATAAGGTTTCCGGCACTGAACAGCAACGAAATTATAACCAACAACGACATTTCTGTGATAAAAAGACGCCACACACGCTTAGTGAATACTAAAGAATGCTTGTATTTCTTTTTCACAAGTGAGACCGACATTAAGCATAACACCAATGCTATTATCAGTTTCACCACATCAAACCAACCGAACTCTGCAAATGAAGTCATTAACAACAATCCCATTATCATACACAGCATTCTGGATGTTGTCGTATATTCATTATTCATGTTCAGCCATTTCTTGTATCTCTCGTTTCGATAAGAGTTTTGCTGTAGCATCTGTAAATCTCGCTTAATCACAAGCACTAAATAAACAATGGCAAAAACAGCAAGTATTATATTTATTACTAAAGCCATAAGCAACTCATTTATCTTGTCATTTCATCTTTTAAAAAACTCTTTAAGACAGCTGCAAACCGGTAAGGATTTTCCAAGAAACTATAATGACCCGCACCGTCAAATGCAACCAATCCTGCATCCGGTATAAGTTTCTCCATCACTTGAGCGTCTTTCAGCGGTGTTGCAGTATCGTTCTTGCCCCAGATGAGCAATGTAGGACATTTTATACGTGGCATCACATGTTTCAAGTCCTCGTTTACTACCTTACTGAGTATGGCACGCATTTTCGGAGTAGAATTATTGTAGTCGCTCGATCCCGACTTACCGCGATATTTATCAAGCATTTTCTGCCCTTTTTCTTTCCCAAGAATTAACGGCAACAAATGTTTCATTGCCTTATATGAATATACCTTTACATAATATTTGACGGAACGCTTAGGTTTCACACCGGCGGCATCGACCAAAATTAGTTTGTTCACCTTATTGCGTGAAGCATATAGGATACCCACCCTGCCTCCAAAAGAATGCCCCAAAAGCACCGGTGTATCTATTTCCTCATGTTTCACCAAATGTTCAATAAGGCGGGTATATTCTTCCACTCCCCACACTTCACTCGGCTCGGAGCTTGTGCCAAAACCGGGAAAGTCCACATTATAGACTTTCATGCCCGGAAGCAGTGTATTCTCTATACTTGCCAATGTTGTATGATTGCACCCCCACCCGTGCATAAGCACTATGGGAACACCCTCTCCGGCTACCGTATAATGGAAGTCTACACCATCTATATGCAAATTCTTATCCATATATCATCCTAAATACAATTTACAAAGATACAAAAGACCTGACACATATACCCATTTTTAAAGCAACTTCTCGCAAAAAACTTTTTGTTTCGCATAGAAAAAGCGAATATATATAAAAAGATAAGGTCGCTTTCTTAGCGACCTTACTTAGTGGCGGGAGCCAGACTCGAACTGACGACCTTTGGGTTATGAGCCCAACGAGCTACCACTGCTCCATCCCGCGATTTGCACTGCAAAGTTACAACCTTTTTTCTTATCTGTCAATACCCGACATAACTTTTTTATGTTAAAAAACATATTTACTTGGTAACAACTTGATTAACAGCAGAAAAAATTACACAAAAAAATGGGGCAGACTTGCATCTGCCCCGATTACTTTCTCTTATAACTTATTCTTCTATCCTATTTCACTTTTTACAAGGACAAGCTTGTTGCTTGATTTGAGTGAAAAAATCGTTACCCTTATTGTCCACAAGAATGAATGCAGGGAAGTCTTCAACCTCAATCTTCCATATAGCTTCCATTCCAAGTTCGGGATATTCGACACATTCGATACTCTTTATATTGTTTTGAGCAAGGATTGCAGCCGGACCGCCTATACTGCCAAGGTAGAAACCGCCATGTTTCTCACAAGCGTCGGTTACAGCTTGGCTGCGATTACCCTTGGCAAGCATAATCATGCTGCCTTTGTGGCTCTGAAACAAATCAACGTATGGATCCATACGTCCTGCCGTTGTAGGTCCCATCGAACCGCAAGCCATTCCTGCCGGAGTTTTTGCAGGTCCTGCATAGTATATCGGGTGATTCTTGATATATTCAGGCAGTTCCTCGCCATTATCAAGACGCTCTTTCAATTTTGCGTGAGCGATATCGCGTCCCACGATGATAGTACCATTCAAAGAAAGGCGAGTTGATACCGGATACTTATCCAGTTCTGCGAGAACCTCTTCCATAGGGCGGTTCAAGTCTATCTTAACACCACCACCTTCACCTGCCTCGCGAAGTTCAGCCGGGATTAGTTCGGTTGGGTTATCATCAAGCTTTTCAATCCAAATACCGTCCTTATTGATTTTACACTTTATATTTCGGTCAGCCGAACAGCTCACACCCATACCTACAGGACAAGAAGCACCGTGACGAGGAAGACGCACCACACGAATGTCATGAGCGAAATACTTACCGCCAAATTGAGCACCAAGACCTATCTTGTGAGCCTCCTCAAGAAGTTGCTTTTCAAGTTCCACATCACGGAATGCACGACCGCCTTCGTTACCGGTTGTAGGCAATTCATCATAGTAGTGAGTAGAAGCAAGTTTCACCGTAAGCAAATTCTTTTCAGCCGAAGTTCCGCCTATCACGAATGCCACATGATAAGGAGGACAAGCTGCTGTACCGAGTGTCTTCATCTTTTCCACCAAGAAAGGAACAAGAGTAGCCGGATTCAGTATTGCCTTGGTTTCTTGATACAAATATGTCTTATTGGCAGAACCGCCGCCCTTAGTTACACAAAGGAATTTGTATTCCATGCCTTCTGTAGCTTCAAGGTCGATTTGTGCAGGAAGATTACACTTGGTATTCACTTCGTCATACATGTTAAGCGGTGCATTCTGCGAATACCGAAGATTCTCTTCGGTATAAGTTTTAAACACGCCTAATGACAATGCTTCTTCATCGCAATATCCGGTCCACACCTGCTGACCTTTCTCTCCGTGTATGATTGCCGTACCGGTATCTTGACACAGAGGAAGTTTTCCCTTAGCAGCGATTTCAGCATTACGCAGGAAGTTCAATGCCACATATTTATCGTTATCGCTCGCTTCAGGGTCATTAAGAATTTTAGCCACACATTCATTGTGTGAACGACGTAGCAAGAAAGACACATCTCGGAACGCTTGATTAGCTATCAGTGTCAAACCCTCTTTTGCGACTTTAAGAACAGGAGTTCCTTCAAACTCACCCACACTCACATAATCTTTTGTAAGCAAATAGTATTCAGTCTTATCCTCACCCAATGGGAACGGGTGTTGATATTTGAATTCAGGAGTTGCTGCCATAGTAATTTTATTATATTTCTTTTGTTGTATAGTATTTTATGCAAAAATAATAAGAAAAACCAAATCCCCCAAAAAACAACAATTATTTTCACATAATCATCTAAACATTAAAGGATTGCCAGAGGTTGTCGGGGGGGAGGGGTGCCGTTACATCAATCTCTTTTCCCGACACCGGATGAACAAATCTTATACGCCGTGCAAGCAATGATATACTTCCGTCGGGATTGCTCCTTTTTGCTCCATATTTCAAGTCCCCTTTTATGGGGCAACCTATAACAGAAAGTTGTACCCGAATCTGATGTTTGCGTCCCGTAAGCAGATTTATTTCAAGCAAGTTATAATTATCGCTTTTGCCAATAACTTTATATTTAAGTATCGATTTCAAAGAGCCTTTCTTCTCTACGTTCCATGCGTAAGACTTATTGTTTCGCTCCACCGATGTGATGTAATGCGTGAGCGTGTCTTCTTCTTTTGGAGGACACTCCTTTGTTATTGCCCAATAGGTTTTATCCACTTTGCCTTCACGAAACATTTCGTTCATGCGAGATAGTGCCTTGCTTGTCTTGGCAAAGACTACCACGCCACCCACCGGACGGTCGAGACGATGAGTTACTCCGCAAAACACATTCCCTGGTTTGGCATACTTTTCCTTAATCCATTGTTTCACTATCTCTGCCAACGGAGTATCACCGGTCTTGTCTCCTTGCACGATTTCCCCCGGTGCTTTGTTCACTATAATAATATGATTATCTTCGTACAATACTTCCATACGGCATCACACACTCATCAGATAGTTCTTGAAAGACGTAAATCCTGAATTCATCTTGACCGTCTTCTTATCTCGATTCAAGAATGCAGCCAATTTATCGGGAATATCCATTTCCTCTCCGATAACAGCCTCAACAGTCGCCTTGAATTTTGCAGGATGAGCTGTTTCAAGGAATATTCCGGTTTCCTCCGGCTCAAGACCTTCTTCAAGACTGCGATAAGCCACTGCACCATGAGGATCAAGCAAATATCCTGTGTTTTTATAAGTTTCAGCCACGGTTTCTGCAATCTGTTCATCGGTATATGTATATCCGCTTATTTCAGCACACACAGCATCATGGGAATGCCTATACAAGTCAAGGACACGGGCAAAATTGCTCGGATCTCCCACATCCATCGCATTGGCTATAGTAGCAATAGAAGATTTAGGCGAATAAACACCCGTTTTCAAATATTGGAAGAATATATCATTGCTATTGTTAGCTGCAATAAAGCGCTTTATAGGCAATCCCATACGCTTTCCTATCAATCCCGCCGTAATGTTGCCAAAATTTCCGCTCGGGACAGAGACCACGATATTCGACACGTCCTGCCCGCGTTTCAGCAATTGGGCATAAGCATAGAAATAATAGAACATCTGAGGTAGGAATCGTGCCACGTTTATGGAATTGGCACTTGTGAGTTTCATGTGCGCATTCAATTCTTCGTCCATAAACGCATTTTTCACAAGAGCTTGACAATCATCAAATGTACCGTTCACTTCTATTGCTGTGATATTCTGCCCAAGAGTGGTAAATTGAGCCTCCTGTATACGACTCACTTTTCCCTGCGGATAGAGAACAAACACTCGCACACCGGGAACACCCAGAAATCCGTTGGCAACTGCGCTCCCCGTGTCGCCCGATGTCGCCACCAACACATTCACCACGCTCCCGTCACCGTTACTCAACTTATTGAAGTAGCCCAAAAGGCGTGCCATGAATCTCGCTCCAACATCCTTGAAAGCCAACGTCGGTCCATGAAACAACTCCAAACTGTATTTATTACCGGTTACATATTTAAGCGGTATATCAAAATTCAGCGTATCATAAACAATATCTTTCAGCGTGGTATCTTCTATATCTTCTCCAAAAAGCGTATTTGCCACCACATAGGAAATATCCTGCAGTGACATCTCACCTATATTATTAAAAAAGGCTCTCGGCAGCACAGGTATACGTTCCGGCATAAAAAGCCCCCTATCGGCAGCCAAACCCTTTACCACCGCCGTCTGCAGCGATACTTTAGACGTATTGCCATTGGTACTGTAATATTGCATATATTATTACTTCTTTAAAAATTCATTTATAAATTCATCATCACTCAAAGTTCCATAGTAGCCATTTCCCGCCGTATGCTCATTCAATTCTTTCACATCGTCAGGCTCTGCACCCGGGCGATATATAAGAAACGGTACCGGCTTGGCAGAATGCGTACGTATGCGACACGGTGTGGGATGATCGGGCAACACAGCAATGGAAACAGGTTCGTCAATTTCCTTCATTGCTTCGATGATAGGACGGCAAATCCTGTCGTCCAACGCCTCTATGGTGCGTTTTTTCAAGTTGTAATCACCTTCATGTCCTGCTTCATCGCTCGCCTCAATGTGCAAAAATACGAAATCACAGCCCTCTTTCAACGCATTGATTGCAGCCTGCGCCTTACCTTCATAGTTCGTGTTCCACAGCCCCGTAGCCCCCTCCACTATTATAGGACGAAGTCCGCAATATACACCTATTCCGCGTATCAAGTCAACGGCAGAAATCACCACCCCGTTTTTTATTCCGAATTTCTCACCGAGTGTTTCCATATCAGGTTTATATCCCGGCGACCACGTCCAGATGCTGTTGGCAGGGTCTTTTCCCTCTGCAATGCGTTTCAGATTCACAGGATGATTTGAAAGCAATTCCTGCGATTTCAGCGTAAGGCTGTTTATAAGTTGCGCTGTATCTTCGGCTTCCGGCACTTCCGCTGTTACAAGAACATCCTTAAACGGAGTTCCGGGGACATCATGCGGAGGCGTGCATTTTATACGTTTGTCCGCTCCCTTGATTTTTATCAAATGACGATAGGAAACTCCCGGATAAAGGCTTACCCGTTCATCGGCAAGATTTTCATTCAGATAGTCAATTAAAATCCTTGCTTCCTCGTCAGATATATGACCTGCCGAGTGATTCTTTATTCTGCCGTCTTCGACACATATTATATTACAGCGCATAGCCATCTCTCCGGGCATGATTTCCACGCCCATACTTGCCGCTTCCAATGAACCTCTGCCCTCAAACACCTTGTCAAGATTGTAGCCGAGCAGTGAAAGGTGAGCCACTTCACTGCCGGGTGCATAGCCGGCAGGAATCGTACGCAATAAGCCTAAACGGGAATTGACTGCCAACCGATCGATATTAGGGGTATAGGCTGCCTCCAACGGCGTCATTCCTCCCAATTCCGCTATTGGCTCATCCGCCATTCCGTCACCAAGTATTACAACGTATCTCATAGCACAAAGTTCTATCGTATATTGGCAATGCTTATTATATCGGAGAATATACCTGCAGCGGTCACTTCAGCTCCTGCACCGTATCCCTTGATTACCATCGGATACTCATTATAACGCTCTGTAGTAATAAGGATTACGTTATTGCTACCTGCAAGCGTATAGAACGGATGACTTTGATCTACAGCCTCAAGTCCAAGCGATACTTCACCGGCATCCATACGTGCCACAAAGCGCAAATGCTCATTCTTATCGGCTGCCGACTTTCTTAACTTTTCAAAATCGGCATCCATTCCTTTCACTTTGTTGAAGAACTCCTCCTGTGTTCCGTCAAAAAATTCCACAGGTATGAATAAGTTACGCTTAACGTCTTCCTGCTCTACCTTATAGCCTGCTTCACGCGCCAAAATGACAATTTTTCGAGCCACATCCTTTCCGCACAAGTCCACACGCGGATCAGGCTCACTGTAACCGGCTTCTTTTGCCATCATAATAGCCTTGCTGAGAGGTATCTCCGGACTGATAGTATTGAATATATAATTAAGTGTACCCGAGAGTACTGCCTCTATTTTTATAATCTTATCACCTGAATTTATCAGGCTGTTTATCGTATTGATAATTGGAAGACCGGCACCGACATTGGTTTCAAACAAGAATTTGACATCCTTCCTTCTCGACATATCTTTCAAATGCTTGTAATTGCCATAGCATGACGATGCAGCTATCTTATTTGCTGCCACAACACTGACATTGTGTTCAAGCAAACTTCCGTATATATCGGCAATCTCTGCGCTCGCAGTACAATCCACAAACACCGAATTGAATATATTCATTTCTATAACACCGTTGCGTATCACCTCCGGTGTAGCCTCCAGTCCTGAGTTGTCCAGAACTTCCTGATAGTTCTCTATATCGATTCCATCTCTGTCAAAAACGCAACGCTTGGAATTGGCTATACCCACGATACGCAGTTCCAAGGCTTTATTCTTGAGCAGATTTTCCTGTTGGCTGTGTATCTGCATGAGCAAGTTACGTCCTACGTTCCCTATTCCAGCCACAAACAAGTTCAACACTTGTGTTTCCGACAAGAAGAAACTGTCGTGTATCACATTCAGAGCCTTCCTCAAACTGCGTCCGGCAATAACGAATGAAATATTGGTTTCCGAAGCCCCTTGCGCACACGCTATCACATTGATTCCGTTACGTCCAAGCGTATTGAATAATTTTCCGGCAATACCCGGTGTATGTTTCATATTCTCGCCCACGATAGCCACCGTGGCAAGTTCTTTTTCCGGCGTAATGTCGCTGATTTCACCGGTAAGCAGTTCATTGGCAAACTCGTCTCTAAGTACTCTCTCTGCATTGTCGGCATCACAATTCTTCACTGCAAACGAAGTGTTATGTTCCGATGATGCCTGAGAGACAAGGAACACACTTATTCCATTGCGTGCCAAAGCTGCAAAGATGCGGGAATTAACACCTATCACACCCACCATACCGAACCCCGTGAGAGTTATAAGGCACGTATCATTGATGGAAGAGATACCCTTGATTGCCTTTCCCTCGACACTGCCGTGAACATCCGATATAAGAGTTCCGGGAGCATCGCTATTAAACGTATTCTTAATAAGGATAGGTATATTCTTTTGGAATACGGGATAAATAGTGGGAGGATAAACCACCTTTGCCCCAAAGTTACAAAGTTCCATAGCCTCGATAAACGTCAACTTATCTATCACGTATGCGGTGGAAATCACACGCGGGTCGGCTGTCATAAAGCCGTCCACATCGGTCCATATCTCAAGCTGACGGGCATTTAACGCCGAACAAATGATAGCTGCGGTATAATCGCTGCCGCCTCTGCCCAAATTGGTAACATCGTGGGCTTTTGAATCGGAAGAGATAAATCCGGGAACGAGAGCCACCTTGCCGACAAAATTGTCAAATGTTTCATGTATCAGCCTTTCCGTAAGTTCGGCATTAAGCACATGCTTGTCAAACTGCGTATCGGTCTTTATGAAATCCCTCGAATCGAAAAGTTCGGCATCGGCTATGATGTTGCTCACTATGGTAGAAGACATGCGCTCGCCGTAGCTCACTATGATATCCAATGTGCGCGATGACAAATCCTTTATCAATGAAACGCCGCGATATATATTGCCGAGTTCCTCCAGCAGCATATCGATCTTCTCCCGCACTGCATTTATCCTTTCTTGCGGAACAATGCCGTTAATCACATTTATGTGACGCTCCACTATCTTGGCATAGTTCTGCATATATGTTATATCTCCTGAAGATGCTTGGTGAGCCGTCTTTATAAGGAGGTCGGTTATTCCGCCAAGGGCTGATACCACTACTATCACCTGCTCCTCACATTCCTCTACGATACGTTTCACATGACGCAAACTCTCTACTGTGCCTACCGAAGTCCCACCAAATTTTAATACTTTCATCAGTTATTTATTCCTTAATATATGTTATATACTTTATTCCGTGGTAAAGGTAATACATTTTGCCCAATTACACCTAATAAATATACGCCAAACACACCTTTTACCAAATAAAATGCCGTCAAACATTCATTTTAACAACAAAAGTGATATAAAATACAACATTTTTATATTCTTTTGCCACACACATACACTGCAATGACGCAAGAAGATACTGAAAAGAAGTCAGCCGATTCTCACGAACCGGCCGGCTACACTTTTCTAAACTTACAAAATTAATTTTTCTCAAAAGCGATCATTATATATTATTTCAATTCTTCATAGGTAACATTTGTTACTGTTACACCGGCAGCCTCATTAAACAATGATCCACTTCCTGTGGTATAGACTGCCGCATGAGCCTTATAACTGTCATTAGGAGCAATCAGCTTAACATTGGTTACCGTACAATTTTCAAACTCTATCTTGTCATTATTGCCAGCATTTACAAATGCCACCATTCCGGCTGTGCAGAAGTCGTAACTTGTTGCCTTAACTGTACAATTTTCTACATCACAATTCTTTAAGGTTGCAGTAATTGTTGAACTGCTTTCGTTATACACAGTAGCAATCAACGGTGCAACTTTGTAAGCACCTTTTATTGTGGAATTTTTCACATCTACATTATCTAATGTCACATTTTGATAAGACTGTACGGTCAAAACTGATGTATTTAGGCTTGAACTATTAATTACCGCATTATCAAATGTCAAGTTCTTAATTGTAACATCACCGGAACCCGCGAAACGAGTGAACATCGCCTGACCGTTAACAGTAAGGTTAGAAATCGTATGACCGTTACCGTTGATTTCTTTCATTGTAAACTTTGTATCGGCATGAGAATCTACCGGTGTCCAAGTTTTTCCGGAGAAATCAATATCAGCAGTAATATTTATTACAGCATCTCTTCCAAGACTTTTATCAGCCATTTTTGCATTCAAGTTGCTAAGCCCTTCAGCAGTATTTACATAATACGCACCTTCTGCATCTTTCAAAAGACCGCTTGCAACCACATCCATTCCATTAATCTTAATCACATCGCCATCGGCTGCATATCCATACAATGCATCTGAAACACTACCATTGATAGTTGTTGTCTCTGCCTTGCAATTATTGATATTTACAACCAATTCTCCACTATAAGCAGCACCCAAAATAGTACCGAACATCTTATCAAAATTTCCTCCAAACGAACCATTTTGAACAAATGTACAATTCTTAACCGAGCAGTTTTCAATAATTCGTTCTCCGGCATTTAAAGCTATTCCTACCAAACCTACAGCTGCATAGCCTTTAACAGTTGTATTCTCAGCAGTACATCCGCTTATCTTACCATTATTCCATTGACCGACAAGAGCACCTATAGTCCAATTATTACATTCTACAGATGAATTCTTAACATGACAATTTTCTACAAGACCATCATTCATGCGTCCAACCAAAGCACCGATAAACTTAGGAGCACCTGATATAGATACATTTGAGACAGTGAGATTCTTAACAGTACCCTTTAAATTACCAAACAAACCGTATGAAGATTTATTTTCGTCATCTCTATCAGTTTTCTTTGTTATCTTAACATTTGATATAGTATATCCTTGTCCATCAAAAATACCGTGGAACTCAGTACGCTGGCTTCTATCATCACCTATCGGAATCCATTCTTGATTCTTTAGGTCTATATTATTCACAAGTTTAACAACTTTATCATCAAAAATTGTTGCAGTATAAGGTGTAGTTGAATTTACCACATCAGCTACCCACTTCAATCCTGCCGCATTGCTGATTTCATATTCACCATTTACCAAATACGCACCATCAGCCATATATACGTACTCTATGCCATTTATAAATACTTTTCCGGCTTGAGCATCGTTACGTTCGCCACCGATAAACTCGCCATAAGGAGATGAAAATCTGTCAGCTGCAGCCACCTCTACTCCATCGGCATAGAATTTTTCATCCCAAGTATTATTCTCAACCGAGCAGTTCTCTATATAAAGTTCTTGACCGGCTTTTGATGAAATTCCACCTATAAGTTGAGCGTTTGCACGTTTTCCGCTGTTAGTTGAATTCACAACATTGAACTTACAGCCACTTACTGTTGAGTTTTTAATTTTATGTTCTCCGTAAGGTGCTGTAGCTCCATCCTTTTTCGCTACACCTTGGAAGAAACCCACCAAACCACCGACTGATCCGCCATCGGCAACATTAAGTGCCTCAAATGTAACATTTGAAACATGACAATTATCGATATTCAACGAGCTGCAAACACCATCATGAGCAACCAAAGCTCCTACCTTATTATTTCCGGAAATATAAGAATCCTCAACCTTTACGTTTTCAAATGTAACGTGACCGTACATAGTACCTACAACCGCCGAACCATAGAAATCAGCTGTATAATCAGGACATTCGATTGATGCATTCTTTATGGTAAGATTGCGGAATGCAACTGTTCCTGCAACATTACCAACTAAAGCAGCTCTGTTATCCCCATGACGTTGAGTTACTTTTAGATTATAAATGCCATAACCATTACCATCTAAAGTTCCATTGAAACGATTTGTATTAAGACCTATCGGAGTCCATTCTTGTCCTGCAAGGTTGATGTTCGCTGTTAATTTTACAGTTTCACCACTAAGGTTGTCAGCTTGGGCAAATTCAGAACGTGCTTCCGCAGGCAATGTACCGTTAACAAGGTTTGCAATCCATGCAAGTTCTTCCGGAGTACCCACTGAATATGTTTGTGTAAGTTCATCATATTCCGGTTTTGAAATAGATTTACCATCCCATACATTTTCTACATAATCGCCGCTGTAGATAGGATCAACCACTACGGTGAATTCGGCTGAGTTTGTCAACAGGTTGCCAAGAACATTGGTACGATAGTTGCGCTGTGCAGGTGCTGCAGGTACTTCGATTACCACATCCTTGTTCAAACCGGTTGGCACGGTCAAGGTCAAGTCGGTTGTTACCTTATCGCTGACCTTTCCCGGGAACAATACGTATGCTGTTGCCAAATATTCGTAGCTGTCGGTTTCAGAGATTACAAGTTCCTCTTTATCGCGATTAGGAATGTTGCCAAGTGCAAACTC
>X67_European_Roe__coassemble_64_pt1 | contig 24301 bp, 23 predicted proteins | sample X67_European_Roe__metabat2_low_PE_011 | metagenome-assembled genome bin X67_European_Roe
GTGGCGGTATGAAGGTGACTGCAGTGGAATGCCCGATGAAGCCACTTCTTTACTTATGGAGGAAGTGCGAGGTGCTTTGGAGAATGGGTTTATGAAAGATCCTGTGGCTGTGCTTACCGGCATATATACCGGCAATGGGGAACGGAATTGGGTGTTTTATACGATGAATTTGCGCATTTTTGACCGAAAACTTAATGAGGATTTGGCACAATTTGAGCGGTTGCCGCTTGAACTTTATGCCGAGAGTGATCCCGAATGGAATGAATACCGTGAAATGCGCGAAGCCTCCGAAATCCTCACGGAATAAATGTCCTTGCCGTTGGTGGTGACATCTACGGCTTGCACGTTGCAAACCGTTCCGTAGAGCCTGTCGGCAAGTTCCTTGAACGTGTAAAGCACGCCCTTATTACAAACATTATCTTAACGACTTAGTAAATTCGAAATTCCCTTCTTATCAGGAAAACAGTCGCATTGGCGTATCATTAGCTTACTACTTCTAATCGGTATCTTAATACTAAAAAAACAAAAATCGATGTGAGCTCACATCGATTTTTGTTTTGTCGATCCGTTTTGCAATGCCGTCTCAAAAAACGGCATTTCGTTGAGGTCGGATTACATGTTCATACCGCCATCTACTTGGATTACTTGTCCTGAAACGTAAGAAGACATGTCGGATGCCAAGAATGTTGCAACATTAGCGATGTCGTCAACCGAACCTCCGCGACGCAAAGGAATTTTCTTTGCCCATTCTGCGCGAACTTCATCGGGCAGTGCCGCAGTCATTGCTGTTTCGATAAATCCCGGAGCGATAGCATTGGCACGTATACCGCGAGAGCCAAGTTCTTGTGCAATACTCTTGGCAAGAGCGATAAGACCCGCCTTAGATGCTGCATAGTTGGCTTGACCTGCATTACCGTGAACACCCACTACTGATGACATGTTGATGATAGAGCCGCTGCGCTGGCGCATCATGATAGGAGTAAGCGCATTTATATAGTTGAATGCCGACTTTAGGTTCACTGCAATGACAGCGTCCCATTGAGCCTCACTCATGCGCATCATCAAACCGTCCTTTGTGATACCGGCGTTATTGACAAGAATATCGATATGCCCGAATTCCTTATGTATCTCTTTAACGGTGTTTGCTGTATCTTCAAAACTTGCTGCGTTTGACGCATAGCCTTTGGCTTTAACGCCGAAAGCTGTGATTTCTTCTTCGGTTTGTTTTCCGTTTTCATCGATTACCAAATCGGTGAAAGCTATGTCAGCTCCTTCTTGAGCGAATTTTAGTGCGATAGCTTTTCCGATACCGCGTGCTGCACCTGTGATAAGTGCCACTTTTCCTTCTAATAATTTCATAAATTATAATTTAAATAAATGTCAAGTTAAAATCAAGCCTTTATCCCATGCAGGATAAAGTCCTTTATATATTCTCTCAACTTCAGTTTCTCGATTCCGAGTTCTGCAAAATTGTTGCGCACGTATGCCACATCCATACCTTGAAGCGCAAGGAGCATTACCGTAGCAGTCTCTTCGATATGCCGTATGCGAAAAATGCCCTTTTCCACACCTTCGGCAAGAATCTGTTTCAGAATGTTCACCTCTTTGCCAATAGTAGCTTTGCGTGCACGATCCACTTTTCTGATGTCTCTGAAGAATCCGGCACGCAGAGAGCCGTTTCGGTATACCAATTCCTTGATGGTCTCAAAGCGTATGAAAATAAAGTTCATGAGTTTCTGCTCCGGAGGAATAGGTTGACCCGGGATGTCTATCAGTTTGTCGACAATCTTGTCGCTTTCGGTTTTGACTACGGCGTTTAGAATTTCTTTTTTGTTTTTAAAATAGGTATATATGGTGCGTCGACCTTTTTCTGAAGCAACTGCAATGTCGTTCATTGTAGTGTTTTCTTCACCTTTGACGGCGAAAAGTTGCCTTGCTACTTCAATAAGTTTGTCTCTTGTTTTTAATACCATATATAATACGCATACCTAATTTTTACATTGCGAAATTAATAAATTTAATTAAGGTCGCCAACAAATTTGCGCTAAAATAACCAAACGAAGTGTTTTTCCTGCACTCTGCGTTCATTCAAAGCATCACCTTACCGACATTCTTTTAAAAAAAAAGATCTTAGAACCGGTTTTCGATTTTTATGTAAAAATGTTTTGTGGTAGGTGAATTATAGAAGTTCCATAAAATCGATGTCATACTCACAATTAAGTGTAACAAAAGAAATTATCCAAACTATATTCTCACAGTTAAAATTGACGATAATTATGGTTCTATTACATTACCTTCGAAATCATAAAAGGCGGTTGGGATATCGCCATCATCAACAAAAGCTACAATTTTTCTCACCTCAACACATCTCTTTAGTTTTACATATTTAAGAGGGACTATTATCTCTCCATTTGTATTAATATACCCCCATTTTTTATCGTCATAACTGACTAATGCAATCCCATTGTCAAAATCTGAAACAGTCCATTGCTTTGGAGTTATTACCTCTTTTCCTTTGAAATTTATGAATCCAACACCATTATCTTTCCCTCTATATCCTGCCATACACAAACCATCATAGAATCCCTCTCCTAACCAATCATAGCGTGGAGGTATCAGTTCATTACCGTCAGCATCTGCCAGACCATACTTTCCATCAAGCGCAAAGGCGTAAGTCCTAACCTCTCCGTTGTTTATAAACACTTGGTCATATTTTCCTGCCAAAACTTTATAAACCGAGAAATCCTCGACAGGGTTACCTTCAAGGTCAATAAATCCCCACTTTTCTTCAAGTTCCGCTACCAATATGGTTTCGTGATTTGCAATGCAGTCATATATGAGAGGGATTGCAAATTGTCCTGTTCGGTCTATACATCCCATCTTTTCATCTATACTTACGCAAGCAAGCCCGTTAGCCTTGTAATTCTCTGCGTGGTCATATATACAAGGGACAACAATATTGCCATTTCGGTCAATATAGCCCCACTTTTTATCTTTGCGAACAGTAGCCATTCCGTTCTCGAATACCCCCACATCGCTATAAATACACGGAATTACTCGGTTGCCTGATTTATCTATAAATCCCCATTTGCCACTAACTTTTACGGGAGCTAATCCTTCGTCAAAGCGACCGACCTTATTATATTTACAAGGGACAACAATATTGCCATTTCGGTCAATATAGCCCCACTTTTTATCTTTGCGAACAGTAGCCATTCCGTTCTCGAATACCCCCACATCGCTATAAATACACGGAATTACTCGGTTGCCTGATTTATCTATAAATCCCCATTTGCCACTAACTTTTACGGGAGCTAATCCTTCGTCAAAGCGACCGACCTTATTATATTTACAAGGGATAACAAGTCTATTGGTTTTATCTATAAAGCCCCAACGGTCATTGATTTTAACAGCTGCAAGCCCTTCGTAAAAGGAGTTTGCATCAGAATATGCACAAGGTATCACCTCAACTCCCGTTTTATCCACAAAGCCCCATCCCTCTTTGCTACGGACTGCTCCAAAACCCTCGCTAAAAGGTTTTGCTCCCCAGTATTCCAAAGGTGTTATCTCTTTGCCATTTTTATCTATATACCCACATTTCTTTGAATTCTTTTGACACAAAATAACTCTCTCCTGGCTAAAATTGAAGCCTCCATAATCCCTCAGTATTAAGTGAGAGCAAGGAACAATCTCATTCCCTTTTTCATCGATAAAACCAAATTCGCACCTTTTTGCAACAAAGGCTCGCCCATCGAAGAAATGGTGTACTTCATCGTATTCACAAGGGACAACCTCCCTTCCTGTTCTATCAACGAAGCCCCATTTATATTCACGCTCATTCGGATCAAAAAGTTCTACGGGCGCAAATCCATTGCGGAACTCTTCGGCACTATCGTATTGGAAGGAGATTGCTACACGCCCATTAGTATCAATATATCCACACCATCCATTCAATTCCGCAGCTGCAAGACCCTCGTTAAAATCAAGAAAATCATATATAAATGGCGACTTATACCAAATCACAGTTTGGTGTTTTCTATCACCATTGCTCTTCCATTTCTGATGGCATTTTCTTCCATTATATGTTATATCCCATACGATCCGATTGCCCGTATCAATCTCCTCATCGCCAATCTTTATAACAATATCGGCATAATGAAGTTGCAGTTTTTTCGGATCAAACTCCCGTGCGTTGATTTTTATGGTAAAGCATCCGTCTGATTTACGGCGTTTGAGTCCGGGCGCATGTTCGTTTGGGTATTCAGTAACAATTCTGCCCAATTCAACAGATGTAAAATCGGACTCTTTGTAGGGCGTTTCGCTTCCATCCACCTCAGTCTTCTCAATAGAACTAAACCCTGAAACCTCTTCGTGTTTCAGATACACATCACTATCTCGCTCAAATGATACCCACCAGCCGTATAATGTTATTGTTTTCAATCCAAAATAACAAAAAAATTATATACTATATTTTACTCTATAAAATTCTGTCACTGTCTTTACTTTAAGAACTTCAAGCCATAAATATACATTAGATGTAACCTGTGAATTTTCAAAACCCATATACAATGTTTTCACACCCATAACCGAAATTCTACCATTACAAGACTGAGTGCCAACAGATGAACGGTCTATATCATAGTCTAATTTGTTTGTTGTTGCATTATCTTGAAATTTCTTTGCTTGTCCTCGTGTTTTGAATACAAACATATTACAGTAAGCTTCTTCCTCTCTATCAGGCTTAGTTGCAAGTAGAATTTCCCTAAACAAGTTACTACCATTTCTATTGGATTCATATATAGGCAGCCCCAAAAATTTAATCTGATGATACTTTCTATCAGCTTCTTTTAAGAACTTACCATCTTTTTGTACATCCTGATGACTAGTGGATATACGCAATCTATATAATACATCTTTTGTATCAGCATCCACCGGAATAAACAACATTGTGCGTGAAGATCCCGAGAATGATGATTTTAATTGCGAACGTAGCGTGAGTTTTTTAGGCTCATCATATACATTTTCCATTTTTACACCATTCACCTCGAAAGCCATAAATTCACCTTTTCTACATAAAACAGTATCTGATTTTACTTTTTTTCTCGACATTATATTTTCTACATTCTCCATTTTGAGTTTAATATTCACATCAATATATTGTCGTATCTTTTTGGGTGAAATTTCAACAAGATAAATCCCGGTATTCTTAATCTCCATTTCCTCACGGAACGATGTAGCTTCTCCGAAATTTTTTACCAGATTTTCGCTATCAGCATTATATACATGCAACTTGAATAAGTTGTCACTGCTCACATCACATTGAATCTTATCTCCTCGCATAAGATACATAGGAAAAGATGTCGCCCTTTCAATCAACAAATCAGTAGTCCTTTTTATATCCAAGTATGAGTCGACAACTATTTTTCTCACCGATTTATCAACCTCTTGTTTTAGTCGGTTTATTCTTTGCGACAGCTGGGAACATGCGATTTCAGCTTCTTCACTTAAATCTTCTCCTCCACTATCAAAATCCAGTTCCTCAACGCTTTCCATAACACTCTGAACAGATGTTATGCTACAATTTTGTGAAAGCTCCAACAATTCAATTTCAAGTTGTTCTACTTCATCAAGCGTAGTGATATAATCACTATAAAACAACGGCGACATACCCATTCTGTCATCTTTCGATTTTTTATTGCGATCACACCCTACTAAGTTTATAACACAAAACATTGTGGTAAGGAATAACACAAGCCTTTTCAAAACACTATTTTTATTCATATTCTGAAATAATTTTACTAAGTCCGTTTTTAGCAGATTCATACGAAAACTCATAATAATCTACACCATCAACAGCATTGTCAACATTTAACAAAAACCAATCCACATTATCATTCAAGAATCTGCGAGCTAAACGCACTTTTTTATTCTTGCACAAATATATTATCACATTACTCATATATTGATAATAATAAGAGGCATTGCACGCAGCATCTCTCACATTTCCATTTATCGGATAATAATTCCACGCTTTCTCAAAATTATCGGTTTCTACAAGCACTTTATACACATATTTAACACAAGCTTCAGCACATTCCTTTTTATTTGAGCCATAAGGCTCATAATAGTTTCCATTCACAAACACTTGTTCATACACAGCAACAGCACTTTCTGCATCACGTATTATTGAGAAGTTTTCTATCAATGCTTGAGCCTTTGTATATAAATTTTTAATATTACCTTTATCTAAAACTTTACGTGCATCGTAAAATTTTTCATTCTCTATATAGACCCAGAATTGTTTATCATTGCGTTCTTTGATACTTTCATCTAAATAACTATAAGTACTACTTATTGCGCCATAGCTCAAAAAAAGAACGATAAGACCAATTTTCCAATTGAGAAAAACAAAAGCCGCAATCGTTAAAATTATGGCTATCATACCCACGGATATTACTAATGCCCAATTCCAAAAGAAAAAAAGAAACACTGCTATTAGCACTATAGCCATAGTCCAATACACCTTTTTTCTATCAAGATTTTTCTTTTTTACCTTTTTTGCCATATCGTTATGTTTATTTTAATCGATATAATCATCCATTCCAAAATCTTTACCTACAACCCTTTTCTCCATTTCAGGGGGCAATACTTTAGTAACTTCCGGTTCTAAAATTTCATTTAACCCATCCGATACGGTTTTAATAATATCCACGTATCGATTATCGATCATCCATACATACATTTCTACTCGTAAGGTAAACACATTTTCTGCATTTATATAATGAGCGATATTCTTTTTACTAATGGCATACCACTCATTCTTATCACATTTATATCCGAATTTCTCATCTAATTGTACTGACAAGAGATTATATAATTTATCAAATTTTTCATAATCTTTTACCCTGCTTTCTTTATCGTTGTAACTATCATCATGCTTTGCAGAATTATAACAGAAGTGAAATTGAGAGGGTCTGCTTTTGGAGCCAATTGCACCCAATACAGGAATTACCCAACTACCACTACGTGATGAAAGGCGATTCAAATCCTCAATAAACGAAGGCAAATTAGGACAAGCAACAACCGATTCGATATTATAATAACTTATAGGATTATTCGCATCATGTTCAATATCTTTAGAAATAAAATTAAAGCCACCTATCTTTGCTATATGATAAGCAAACCAAGTTGTTACCGGTTCTACTACTCCCGAAGTACTCACTATTGTTATTTTCGAACCTCTATCAATACAGCAACCATACGGTGTATTCTTTTTCAAATTTATCACCACTATTTTATCCTCTATTTGATCTACTGCATTCACTGCATTTGCAATATTATACAATCGTAAATTGTCCGATTCTTTTACAGCTTCTATAATATCTTCTATTGACATATATTTTCTTGTAAGGATCGTATTTAAGTCTTTATATCTAGGAACTACGAACAAACCGGTACGTTGCTGGTCTTTTTCAAATTTAAACGAATGGATAATACTGTGAATGTTGTTTTGTACTTTCTTTTTGTGTGTTTCATCTTCCACGGCTTCAGTGAAACCAGCACCAATAAGACCTGCAGGTACTGCAAAGATGGCAATACCAAGCACACCTATAAAACATGCAATGATTCTTCCCGCAAATGTCACGGGAGGAGTCTCTGCAAAGCCTCCGGGATCACCTATATATTGAGCAAAAGCCCAAACTACCGATACAAATCCATTATTATATACTTCGGGTTGTGCTTTATTCTCATAGAAAAATAAAATAAAAGAAAATAGCAATGTAATTATTATCAAAAATTGCAATGAAACAAACAATTCATTTTTCTTTGATACTATAGCCGACTTTAGCAATCTAAAAGAACGCATATAACGGAACACTCGTAACAATCGAACCACTCGCAATGCCTTTAACATTGAAATAGGAATTGGCACTAACCATGCTATATAGAAAACATAAGTAGAAATAATATCAATAAACCCATAAAATGAAAAACAATATTTTACTCTGCCCCAAAGTCCTGAATATTCAGCATCTATCAAATCAGCACACCATATTCTTAATGCGACTTCAACTGTAAATACAATTTGTGTTATGATATCAATCCATACTAATGCTTTTTCAACCTCATTAGAAAGATTGAACGTAGATAAAAACACTTGTAAAGTACTAAGCACAATCAAGCCGATTATAATATAATCGGCTACATTATGCCATTGATTAGTTTTTATGTCATCATCAAAAACTCTCGATAAATGATAACGCAATTCTTTTATCTTTAACATCGCTCTAATATCGTTTAATCAACAAATTAGTTTCAATTGATACCATAACACCGATTCTTTTATATCCAACGTTTTTTATCGTTTTCGTTTCTTCTTGCCAAACACGGCACTAAGTATCGCACCACCAACTTTACGTTCCACACCTTGATGTGTTGTAGGAATACCTGTCGCCTTGGCGACTTTTTGTTTAGCACCACTAATTCCTATCGCTCTTTTTAGCGAAAAACTCAATCCGGATAGTTTCATAATGTGTCAACTTGAGTGTTGGTAACTATTTAGCTCTTTTAAGTGCATCTTTGGTGTGTTCTATCTCATTTTTCCACCCCTCAATACGTCGGTCATGAGCTGCAGCTGCATCAATCTTATTTTTACGATAACTTGCTTTTGAAGAAGTTGATGATGTACCTTTTATCAATCCTGCATAACGTTCATTATCACGTTTTTTTGCTTCCTTTTCTTTTGCAATATTAGCACGCAAATCAATAATTTTCTTCTTATAATATTCTTTATTCATATATACATATAACTTTTTAAAGTTTATAGTAATATGTGGGGCTCGATTGCCCCACATACATTAATATTTTATAATAATACTTATTACTTACCGGCTGCAAAGAGTGTAACACTGTTGTCAGCAAGTTTTGAATCATCAGAATTAGCTACTTGAACACCAATTCCATACAATTCAGCAACCTTCTTTTCAAAGTTGCCAACTTGCATATTACCTTTCACTACAAGTTCTCCACCCTTAGCACCTTCTGCACGGATTGATGCAAGTGTTGCATCTTCATCAGCAAAAGCACCTTTGCATGATACACTCTTGTACACACGTAGACACGCTCCAAAATTCTTTTTAAAATCAGCCTTTAAGGTCTTAACTTTAGTACGACCATTCAATGTAAATTCTGCCATAATTTTTAGTTTTTAATAAGTTTATAATACAGTATTATTTCTTTTCGTTAAGAAAGTCTATCAATTTTGAGCCAAACTGGCGAGTGTTCCAATTTGGGTCATACTTAAAGCCCTCTTTTTCTGCAATTTCTCGAAGTGCACCTTTCACATTATCGTAAATACGGTAAACCTCAATACTTCCACTATCCAATACTGATAGTATGTACTCACCTGCAATTACTGATTTCTTTGCCATGATATTTAGTTTTTATATCGTTATAATACAATAATTAAAATTCACACTTTCAATCTCTCTATTATGCCACTCTATGTTATAAACTTTTTCGACTTCAAAATTTGGGTGCGTCTTGGCACAAGTGCTTTCGGGTTGTTGCCAATGCTTTATAGGTGAATGTTTGCCCTCGTTCATATTTAGGTGGTAGTTGTTTGAGTTTGGTCTACTCTCTTTAGTGTAAAGGGAATCATTGGTAACAAAGACAACCAAACCACCTTTTATCTTCACGAAACGATTTCTTACCAACTCTACACGGCGAACATCTTTCCAGAAATCATACATACCCAGATCATGAGCCCCCTGATTCTTCATCACAACGATTTCATCATCCAACATTTCATCGAAGCGACTAATTTGGCGTTCAACCTTTTGGGTTTTGTACTTCAGCTCAACTGGACAATATTCTCCATCTTTTTTGACTACAATATCCAAACGAAGTTCTGATTTCCAAATATACTTATATTCACCGACAGCATCTTTACCTAATTCTTGCCACGGCACATAATATTCCACATCTACATCATCATAAGTATTCGTGGAATTTCGCAACCAAGTAGCAAGATGCAACTGAAAGTCACGCTCATTGAATAGCAACTCTTCGTTGCTATTCAAAAAAGCGATAACGTCCTGTCGTACTTTCTCTATTAGTGTAGCCATGTCTAATATTCTCCTCGTGCGGCTTGACCGATAGTGATTTCGTTAGGGACAAGTTTTTTCCCACTTGCATCCTTGATTTGCACTGTTACGCCAAATGTGTCGTCAAACATCTTTTCTGCATCGCCCACTTTAGTACTTGCCTTAATCTTTAGAGCATCAGCTGTTAGTTTCACGTCTTTTGTCGTTTTTTTATTTAAACCAGCAAGGGTCAAATCGCCATCGGCGATTTGATTCCCTTTATAGAATACCAATGTTAATTCAAACGCCTTCTTGAAGTCGGCAGAAATAGTTTTTAGTTTCTTATTAGGAGCAACGGTAAATTCTGCATTCTTGAATTTATCTTTCAAATTATCCAAAAATCCCATAGTTGTTTTGATTTTATTAAGTTTTAATCTTCATATGGTTCATCATTACTTTCTTCCCATAGTACTTTATCGCCATCAAAAATTTTCAGCATTTTGATTGCCCCACAATCAAGTGTATCAACAAGATTTCCAATTATATCTTCGATCTCATCATCATTCATTTCATCTACATACTTTTCAGCATCTTCGCTTATTGCTTCACAAATATCATCCTGCCAAAAGAGGTCAGAAAGTTTTCCATCTCTTTCATAGTAACTTCCATCATATGCGTCTTTATCAAATTCTTCAAATTCAAATTGTAACGATGGAATATAATCTTTCACTTTCACACGCATACTATCGTTCTTTAATTCACTCATAATGTTTAATTTAATTGTTATTATAAATGTTTTATTGAACAAGAATTATTAAATTCCCATTTCGATTTCACCTCTATTTGGATAAACTTCTTCCAATTTAGCCTTTACCCACATTGTAATACCTCCGATTTTTAAAATATCAAACCCCCATGCTGTTCCTATGTCTTTCAATAAATCAATTTTGCTTTGGGTGAATTCCCAATCTGACATCGCCACCCAATTTAAGCATAAAAACAAATCTTTTTTATCTTCATCTCTCACACTATATAGTATCTCATCTATATCGCCAATAGGAGAATCCAGACCTAAACCGACCATTGTGCGTTCCATAGCAAAGAGTTCTTTTACTTTTTCGAGATCCAATTTTTTATCAAACGAATTTGCCATTGATAGCATTCCATCTATTTCCTCTTGATAAATCTTGCCATCATCACTCATTATTCGATAAGCCAATGCCGCAAATTGCTCATTTAATGTGTATGATTTTCCTTCCGAGATTTCTTCTTTCTCTGATTCTTGAGACGCCGCATTTCCACTATTGATAGCATCAACAAGTTTACGACCGGTTTGGCGAGTGTTCCAGTTTTCTTGAATTTTAAATCCCACATGATTTGCTATTTCTCTCAATACACTCATTGAATTGCTGCACAACGTGCCATTATCATACACTTCTACTGTACCACTTTCGGCAATGTCGATTCTCCAATGCCCAACTGTTGCTGTAAATTTTGCCATAGTTTTAGTTTATTTTTATTTTTATAGTTTCTTCTCTTATTAAGAGAGCGTACGAATAATGAAACGTGTTGTAATTCTGTATATTAGATGAAAGATAATGCCACAAATTGTAGCATTTTTGTATCGAAAAAGACATAAAATATAGTTTTTGGAGGAAACAATCGGAATATTTTTCACACAAATATTTGTGTATATTATTGAAAACTTGTACTTTTACACAAAGTTTAATTTACATATAATAAGCTATGTACGCTCTCTTAATAAGAGAGTGTACATGGTTTTATATGTTTATTGTATGGTGGAAATTTAGGGGGGAAGGTATAATTTAGGGCGGGCTTTTTCGTTACTTAGAATATAAGGATTGACAGAAACAGATGAAATCATATACAGTAGCATTTATTATATTAGTGTTGTCGTGTTTTTATGCCGATGCACAGATTAAGGTGTCGGGCAAGGTGACCGATGAGAATGATTCTCCGATAGAGTTCGCTACAATTCGTGTGCAAGGAACGGCGATAGGGACAAATTCCAATTTGAAGGGTGAATATTCGCTCACGGTGGCGCAGCGCGACACATTGATTATCGAGGTGGGATGTCTGGGCTATGCCGGAGTTAAAAGGCAGTACATCAAGCCTAAGGGCAATATAGTGCTGAATGCCAAATTGTATCCTAACGCACATACTCTTGGGGAATTGCAGGTGGTGGAGATTAAGCGGCAGACCAACCAGATGCAGACATTGGACGCCAAGTCGTTAAAGCTTGCTCCGGATGCTTCGGGAGGTAGTGTTGAGGCGGTGCTTTCCACAATGGCGGGGGTGAGTTCAAAGAATGAAATGAGTTCGCAGTATATGGTTCGCGGAGGTTCTTATGATGAAAACAGTGTGTATATAAATGGAATAGAGATTTATCGCCCTCAACTGATAAGTTCGGGACAGCAGGAAGGACTTAGTATAATTAATCCCGACATGGTAGGGGCAGTAAATTTCTCTACAGGTGGATTCAGTGCCGAGTATGGCGACAGGATGTCGTCGGTTCTTGATATTACGTATAGAGAACCGGAAGCGTTTGAAGGGGCTGTGTCGTTGAGCCTGCAAGGGGGCAGCCTTGCAATAGGGCAGAGCGGCAAGCGTTTTTCTCAATTGCACGGATTTCGTTATAAGCGTAACTCATCACTGCTCGGCTCTTTGGAAACCAAGGGCGAATATGACCCGCAATATTTTGATTACCAGACTAATCTTAACTATAAGATAGGAGATAAGTGGAAAGCGTCTTTTTTGGGGAATGTTTCGATAAATAATTATAGGTTTACTCCTCAGAATCGCAACACAAGTTTCGGTACATCGACCAATGCGAAGCAGTTTACCGTTTATTTTGACGGACAGGAGAAAGATAAGTTTGAGACTTACTTTGGTGCTTTGTCACTTAGTTATCGGCATTCTAAGAATACCGAATTGTCGCTTTTGGCATCGGGATACTTGACTAATGAGCTTGTGGCATACGACATTCATGGAGAATATTGGCTCGATGAGGCAGGAACCACGGGTGAAGGCGGCGTAGGTGGCGAATTGGGAGTGGGTAAGTATCATGAGCATGCCCGCAACAGACTTAAAATGAGTGTGTTTACTCTTGGCGTGAAAGGGAATACGGTGATTGGAAAGAATAAAGTGGCATTCGGGCTGTCATTTAATCATGAGAATGTCTATGAGCGTGCCAGCGAGTGGGAACAGCGAGATTCTGCCGGATACTCGTTGCCTCACACGGGAAATGGAGTACACATGATATATAACCAGACATCAAGGCAGGATTTCGGTTCTAACAGGATTTCGGGATTCGTACAGGATACTTATAAAATATCTACCGATGCAGGATTTTGGACTGTTAACGGCGGTATAAGGATGTCCTATTGGGATTTTAACGGGGAATTTTTGGTAAGCCCCCGAGCGAGTGTGGGCTTTATACCGAAACGAAATGAACGGTTCGCTTTGCGTCTTGCCGCCGGTGTCTATTATCAGTCGCCTTTCTATAAGGAATACCGTGTGGAGAGAAAAGATGTGTACGGTAATGCTTATGTGGATTTGAATAAGGACATAAAATCGCAACGAAGTATGCATTTGATATTTGGCGGAGACTATACGTTCAGAGCCAATAAACGACCGTTTAAGTTCACAGCCGAAATGTATTACAAGAATCTTTCTGATGTAATTCCTTATGAAATAGATAATTTGAAATTGGTTTATTCGGGTAGGAATGAGACGAGTGGCTATGTGACGGGTGTGGATTTCAAGTTTTTCGGGCAATTCGTGGAAGGGACTGATTCATGGGTGAGTTTTTCTCTCATGAAAACTCAGGAGGAACTGAACGGAGTGAAAGTGCCTCGGCCTACCGACCAGCGCTATAGCTTGGCATTGTTTTTTACCGACTATTTTCCTAAGTTCCCAAAGATGAAATTTAGCTTGAAAGCTATTTTTTCTGACGGAATGCCCACTACGTCGCCACGCACCACGCGAGATGTGGCGCATTTCCGCGTTCCTGCCTATAAGCGTGTGGATGCCGGAATTTCTTATCAACTTGTGGGTGATAACAGCAGACCATCAGCAGGATTCCTGCGACATTTTAAGAGCGTGTGGCTCGGCGTGGATGTATTTAATTTGTTTGATATATCCAATGTAAGCAGCTATTACTGGGTGACCGATGTTAATGACATGCAGTATGCTGTGCCGAATTATTTGACACGCCGTCAGTTGAATGTTCGTTTATCGGTTAATTTTTAGATAACATTTTCAAGAAAAGTCAGAAGCTGAAACTTTGTTTTTTGAAACCGTAATATTTTTCAAGAAAATTTTAAACAGCATCTCAAAACTACTTCTTAAAACCTTAGGCGTTTGCGGAATAAGACAGCGGGTAATGCTTTTCGTATCTTACGATAAAGAATCGCCCAAAATTTCATCCCTTTTATTCCCATGAAAGGAATGTACAGTGTGCGTAACTTCTGTGATAAGGGGATAAGTGACTTGTCGACGGTGGTGACATGGTAGTCAAAAGATGCCGTTATTTCGTTCTGCTCCTCTTGTGTGAAACATTGCTTGTTTTCAATGAAAAATATCCAGTGATTGATAAGGCTGTGCCAGCGCAGCCGTTCGTGAATCGATAGGATTTCATGCGTAACGCCAAGGTCTTCCAAATGTTTTTTTAATGATAAATCGGCGATGAATACATCGAATCTTCTTATTGTTATGGCGTTTGAAATAGAGTTGTTTCGTTGCCGATAGAAATATTTTCCATTGCTTAATCTTACTTCTCTCGACGAAAAAAAATGCTGTTTGGTGGTTATGTCGTCGGCGGTGTAGCGAGTGCTTTCATCATAAGGATATTTCTTGTGAATGTCGGCACGAATGACATATACGCCGTGTATGCTCCAATCCAATGATAATCTCATAGCCTCTTCGCCCGTAAACACACGTTTATCCGTATTGTTGGTGTATGGCTCTGTTTTTCCGTTGTCCCAAAAACGAATGAAATCGAATAAAACGCAGTCAGTCCGAGGGTTGTTGTTGAAAACCTTGATGATGTTCTCAAACGTGTCGGTGGCAACGAAGTCATCGGAGTCCACCATTGTGATAAAGTCGCCATCGGCATATTTCAAGCCGTGATTGCGGGTTTTGGATTGCCCTGAGTTTACACTATTACGTAATACAAGGATGCGGCTGTCGCGCTTGGCATATTCGTCAAGAATTGCGAGCGAATCGTCGGTGGATGCATCATCGATGCAGATGATTTGGAGATTCTTGTAGGTCTGGCTTACAAGAGAATCCAAGCATTCTCGCAGATAGGTTTCAGTGTTGTATACGGCAACTAATATGGATATTTTTCCTTGCATGGCAGTTTTGAGAGGCTGTTTGTTGCAAAAATAGTGAATTTTATAATAAGAATCTGTTTAAAATAATCTCGAAATAAAATTTAAACAGATTCTAAAAGAGAAATCGCAACTACCGGATGATAATTGCGATTTCTTGTGATTCGCACAGGATTCAAACCTGTAACCTTCTGATCCGTAGTCAGATGCTCTATTCAGTTGAGCTAGCGAACCATTTCTGTTTTGCGAGTGCAAAGATATATATTTTTTTTGAAACCGTAAAATATTTGACCGAGTTTTTTATTCGTTCGTGATATTTTCGTTTATTTCTGCTATGTAGTCGAGTATTTCATCTCGTCCGCGTCCGTCTTCACTGGATGACATGAAATAAGGTGGTAGCTCTTCCCACGTTTCGTGAAGAACCTTGAGATATTCGCGCACGTTTTTAGAACCGGCTTCTTTCCCCAATTTGTCCATCTTTGTAAATACTATGCTGAAGGGAACACCGTTTTCTCCGAGCCATTCCATAAACTCAAGGTCTATCTTTTGTGGTTTATGGCGAGAATCCACAAGGACAAACAGATTGGTCATTTGCATGCGGTGCAAAATGTAGCCGGTAATTATTTTCTGGAACTTGTCTCGGCTCTCCTTACTGCGTTTTGCGTAACCGTATCCCGGAAGATCCACTATATACCATTCTTTGTTGATGAGGAAGTGGTTTATGAGCAGGGTTTTCCCCGGTGTAGCCGATGTCTTTGCGAGGGCGGTGCGTCCGGTGAGCATGTTTATAAGAGAGGATTTGCCCACATTGGAACGCCCTATGAAGGCGTATTCTGGGATGTTTCCTTCCGGACATTTTTTTACATCGGAGTTGCTTATTATATATTCAGCTGTCTTAATCTTCATAAATAGAATTATTTCTATGCTGCAAATATAGCGAAAAAATTTATTTGAATAATACTGCAATATGATGAAAATAAACTTGTATCTTTGTGCGATTGTAAACACTAAAATTGAAAATGCCTATGTAACATAGTCGATAAAAGACATATAAAATAAGAAAGCGTTAGCTTTATTCTTGCTTTTTCAAAATCGCCAATTTAGAAAATGCTATCAAGGGTAATAGTCTATCGCTCGTGTCGTATGATGCGGGCTTTTACTCGTTTGATAGCAATGGTGTTTGGCGATACCTGAAAAAGCAGACAAAGTAATTAGTCCGCGTTTTTTTATTGTCTACCCCCAAGCAACTTTAGGACTATGATATTCTTAAAATGAAGACAAAAACAAGTTTATATTATTATGAGAAATATTTTATTTTCAATTTTATCGTTATTTTCTCTATGTTCTTATGCTGAAATTAAAGGTGAGGGTACAGAGGCAAATCCGTATTTGATAGCATCATCAAGTGATTTGATATATGTTGCAAACATGGTAAATTCAGGAGAAGAATTATATTCAAAAGCACATTATTTACAGACAACAGATATTGTGTTGAATGAATCTATATCGGATGTAAATAATGTTATTTTGTGGACGCCGATAGGCTCAGAAGAGTTTCCTTTTGAAGGAGTTTACGATGGAGGAAAGCACACCATATCAGGAATATATATTAATGATGAAAATGCTTCGCAACAAGGTCTGTTCGGTTATAATACCGGGACAATAAAGTATGTTGGTTTAGTAAATTCATATATAAATGCAGATACTAATGTGGGGGGTATTTGTGGATCTAATATGGGAAATATTTGTTTTTGTTATAATGAATCAAGCGTTTCTGGTAGTGGGTATATAGGCGGTATATGTGGATTGAATCGCAGAACGATTGAATATTGTTATAATTTGGGAAATGTTACTGGTGATGGTCGTTCTTGTGTTGGAGGTATAGCAGGAGTTAATGTGTGTGGAGAATCCGATGTATATTCTGTAATAGGCAATTGTTATAATGCAGGACAAATATTAAGCTTAACATCAAATTGGATAGGAGGAATAAGTGGTATAGAAAATCTTAGTGCGATAGAATATTGTTATAATATTGGTTCTGTAGGTGATATAGGCGGTGCTGTCTCTTCTCAATATACTACGTCTAAAGAACTATTTTATGATAATCAGACATGCCCGATTTCAGATTCAAGAGCCAAAGGGTTGTCAACATTAGAAATGGTTAATACATCTTTGTTTAACGATGTAAATTGGGAATATAATGAAGGGTGTTATCCTCAGATAAAAAGTATAAAGACGGAACGTTCTTTATTATATGCAACTCCGGTTTATTTTGCTGATGGAGAGAATGTGGATAATGTAGTGTCTGATTTTAAGGTTTCTGTAAAAAATGGAGTAACGTGGAGTTGCAAAAATGGTTTGGTTGAAATAGATACAGACGGTAATGTTAAGATTATATCAGGTGGTGAAGAGGTCCTTGTGGTTTCTTTGGGGCAAAATAATAGAGAAATACCTGTAAAGATTGTTACAGAACCGAATATTAATGGTGTGGGAACTAAAGCTAATCCATATATAATAGCAAGTGTAGAAGACTTCATGGATATTGCAAATAAAATAAATAACGATGTTCCTCTTTATGATAAATTGTGTTATAAGGTAACATCGCATTTGGCATTTAATTCATCTTTAAATGAGAAAATTGCAAAAAGTGATACTGTAAATCTTGTAAAATGGACTCCTATAAAGAAATTTTCCGGAAAAATAGATTTTCAAATGTGTTTTGTTGAAGGGCTTTATATAAATTCAAATGAACAAAATCAAGGATTATTTGCCTATAATGAAGGGGAAATTAAAGGTGTATATATAGTAAATTCATATATAAAAGGCAATAAAACTGTAGGGGCGATATGTGCTGAAAATGCCGGGTTGATAAAGTCTTGTATAGTACAAAATTCCATTATTATAGGTAATGATATGGTCGGTGGTATATGTGGGGAAAATATGGATAATGCTGAAATTAATACATGTTTAAATCAATCTGATGTTTACGAAATAAGTGGTAGTGCAAGCGATGCTGCCGGAATTTGTGCATTTTCTCGTAGAGCAAAAGTTATTAATTGCAGAAATGATGGAGATATAAGAGGAGATGGTCGCATGGGTGGAATTTGCGCTTCGGGATTTGGTACAATTGAGCATTGCATAAACACAGGCAGTATAATACCGTTAGATATGGATGATTTCTATGGAATCTATATTGGCGGTATATGTGGAATAGCCGCAATGACACAAATACAATATTGTGTAAATTCAGGATTGATAGTGGGGAAATCATACACAGGAGGAATCGCCGGATTAAACTCTCTGGGTGATACAAGGTATTGTTTAAATGTTGGATATGTTGCCGGAAATGAAAATAATAACTGTGGTGCTATAATAGGACAAAAAGATCCTATAGAACAATGCTATTATGATACACAAATGAGTGGTATTGGCGATACAGGATCGACTGTTGGGCTGACAACAGCAGAAATGACAAGCGGTGAACTATTTGGGAATACTGAACATTGGTTGGAAAGAACCGGTTTTTACCCGGCATTTGCGTCAAATTATTTATCGACAAATGTTAAGGCGATATTTTTAACGACTGGTGAGACTGTGGATGGTATAGAGACTAATTTTTCGGTTGAAACATCCGGACAATGGAAATCTATCAATGGGAAAATAAAATTTGATGAAGATGGCAATGCTACTATTTATTCTGTTGGTAGTGATACAATTGTTATAGGAAAAAGGAAAATACCGATAAAAATAATAAATAATCCTAATGAAGAATCGGGAGATGTAAGTGTGCAGATACCGTCTTCCGGATATACAACAATATATCATAATACGGCATTATCAATACCGGCAGGGCTAAAAGCATACTATGTTTCGGAAATTAATGACGGTAAGGCTGTTCTTACTGAAATAGTTGGAATTATACCGTCATATACCGGAGCTATACTATGTGGTGACGAGGGGGAATATCAATTAACGCTAATGAAAGATGTAAGCCCTATTGCTGATAATATGTTGCGTGGTTCAATAGAAACGGTGAGTGTTATTCCTGAAAACGACGGTTCATATTATAAATTGGATAATACAAGTGAAGAAACATTGTTTGTAATAGACGATCTTAATGGAGGTGTCTTTAGAAGTAATGGAGGTGAAGCGTATTTGTTTATACCTAATGATTTGATAAAACTAACTTCTATTAAATTAAATGATGATATAGCAACAAAAATAAGTGATATAAAAACAAACACAATTCAACATATAATATATGATTTGCAAGGTAGAATTGTAGATGAACCGAAAAATGGTATATATATAATAAATGGAGAAAAAGTAATTAAACATTAAATAATAGTGAAAATGATGAATATAATACCTCGAGTGAAACAATAGGTTCGCTCGGGGTATTTAACATTTAACTTTATTTCTTTTTGCTTGAATTTCCCAATTCGATGAAATCTCATTATCTTTGTGGTTGGAAAATATACTCTACATAAATGATTGAAGTTACAAAAGATATTAAGTATATCGGTGTTGACGATTGCGAATTGGATTTGTTTGAAAGTCAGTATATAGTGCCTGACGGCATTTCATATAATTCATATTTGATTCTTGATGAACGCATTGCCGTGATGGATACGGTAGACAAGCGCAAGAAGAATGAATGGTGGCAAAATCTTGAAAGGGAATTGAAAGGCAGGACACCCGATTATCTTGTGGTTCATCACATGGAGCCGGATCATGCCGGAGTAATAGCCGAGTTTGTGGAAAAATATCCGCAAGCGAAGATTGTTGCTACCGATAAGGCTATAAAAATGCTGCCTCTTTTTTTTGAGAGCATTGATTTTACCGACAGAACCATAGCGGTGAAAGAAAATGACACATTAAGCCTTGGCAGTCATTCACTACAGTTTCTTATGGCGCCTATGGTGCATTGGCCTGAGGTTATGGTTACGTATGACATGAAAGATAAAGTGCTGTTTTCTGCCGATGGTTTTGGCAAGTTTGGCGCACTTTCGGTCGATGATGAATGGGCTTGTGAGGCACGTCGCTACTATTTTAATATTTGCGGAAAATATGGAACACAGGTTCAGAATCTGCTTAGAAAAGTGACCCATCTTGAGGTGGAGATGATATGTCCTCTTCATGGTCCGGTGCTTAAAGAAGATTTGGGCTATTATATAGGTCTGTATGACACATGGAGCAATTATGAACCCGAGACAGAAGGCGTGTTTATCGCATACGCCTCTATTCACGGAGGTACAGCCGAGGCTGCTAATAAGTTGGCTGAGATATTGCGAGAAAAAGGAGCGGGAAAAGTGACCGTAACTGATTTGAGCCGTTGTGACATGGCTGAAGCTGTGGAGGACGCATTCAGAATGAGTGATATGGTGCTTGCTGCAGCAAGCTATGATGCCGGAATATTTCCGCCGATGAACGACTTCTTACATCATCTTCAGGACAAGAGTTATCAGAATCGCCGCATAGCGATAATAGAAAATGGCTCTTGGTCTCCGGTTGCGGGCAAATTGATGCACGCAAAGATGGAAAAAATGAAGGATGTGGAAATATTGGAACCGATGGTTACAATCCGCGGTCGCATGAAGAAAGCCGATGTTGCGTTGCTTGAAAGACTTGCCGATGCCATTTTAAATAAGGAACAGGAATAAAAGTAGATGGAACAGGAATTTGCCTCTTCTTTGCTTGAAAATGCAGTGAGCGAATTTGCCAAGCTGCCGGGAATAGGACGTAAAACCGCTTTGCGCTTAGTTCTGTATTTGTTACGCCAGAATGAGGCATCATCAGTTTCTTTCGGCGAAGCAATAATAAGGTTGCGCAAAGAAATCAAGTATTGTCACTGTTGCCACAATATATCGGAGAGCGAGATATGTCCCATCTGTTCCTCTCCATCTCGCGATACAAGCGTGATATGCGTTGTGGAGAATGTAAAAGATGTGATGAGCATAGAGAACACTCACCAACATCATGGGCTTTATCATGTGCTTGGCGGTCTCATTTCTCCTATGGATGGTGTAGGACCTCAAGATATAGAGATTGATAGCTTGGTAGAACGAGTGAAAAAAGGCAGCATAAAAGAGGTGATATTGGCTTTGGGTGCTACAATGGAGGGCGATACCACCAATTTCTATATATTCCGCAAACTTGCACCTTATCCCGATGTGAAGATAACGATTCTTGCGCGGGGAATGTCGGTGGGAAATGATATCGAATATACCGATGAACTCACTCTGGGACGTTCTATACTGAACAGAACGTTGTTCTCCGATTCTTTTGCGCGAGAAAAATAGAGCAGGGTAGGTGTTATTCGAATAAGCGTTGCATTATTACGGCGTCTTGATAGGACTTTCCTTGACGTATCCATGATTTTAGGCTTCCGCTTGTTGAAAATCCGCATGACTTGAACACTTTTAGTCCTGCTGCGTTGTCTTTTCCGGTTACAGCCATCAGGGAGTGTATGCCCAAGTGTATGCGGCAATATTCGCATAACACGTTTAATGCGTGAGACCCTAATCCCTTGCCTCGATGCTGTTCTGCAATTAATATCCCTATTGAAACATGGCGGTTGACCGGGTCGAAATCATATAAATCGATAGTCCCTACCGGTGTATTCGTTCCGTTTTCGGCAATGATGAATCTTAGTTGCCTGCTTGTGAAAATATCGGCATCATAGGATTCTATATAGTCCCATAGCTGTTTGCGGGAATAGGGAGCGACGGCATTCCCTGCATTCCATAGCGAGGTGTCGTTTTCCCAGAAATATAGTTTATCTAAATCTGCCGGTTCCGGTGCGCGCAAGTATATCCTTTCATTGCTTAACAGAGACTGTGCCATATAAATATTATGATTATTCGGGGCAAAGATAGGTATTTATATGAAAATAAATGCTACCTTTGGCGCAAATATATAAGGGGAAAGCTGAGATGCTGTCTTGAATTTCCCTATTGTTTAAATGATTAACCGTAACATCTATGGGACTTGTGATAGGAATTGATGTGGGCGGCAGTACCACTAAGATTGTAGGACTTAACGGAAAAGGGGCTATACAGTCACCCTTGTTTATAACTGCTGCCGATCCTGTGACATCTCTTTTCGGAGCATTTGGCAAATACGTTTATGACAACGGATTTGCCTTGAGTGATATAGAGCAGGTGATGCTTACCGGTGCCGGCAGTGCATTTATAGATGGTAATCTCTACGGACTTCCTACAGCCAAGACCGATGAATTTCTGGCTAACGGGTTGGGCGCAAGCTACGGCATGGACTTGGATAAACTCATAGTGGTGAGCATGGGTACGGGTACTTCTTATGTGCGTATCGATGAAAATGGAATACGCCATATAGGCGGCATCAGTATAGGCGGTGGAACTCTGCAAGGTTTGTCGCAGTTGTTATTGAAGACACGTAATTTTCACAAGATATGCGAACTTGCCTCCCGCGGCAATATTTCCAATATAAATCTTCAAATAAGCGACATCTGCAAGCATGACTTGGAGAACCTGCCACTTGATGCCACAGCATCGTTTTTCGGTAAAGTGTCGAGTAATGACCTGAGCGATGAAGATATTGCATTAGGATTGATTTTCATGGTTGTTCAGTCTATTGGTTCATCGGCAGTATTCTCTGCCATGAACAGTGAAATAAAGGACTTTGTTATGATAGGAAATCTCACCCAGTTGCCGCAGTGTAACATGGTGTTTCCGTTGATGGAGCGCATATACGGGGTAAAATTCCATATACCGCCTTATGCCGAGTTCCGTACGGCATTAGGAGCAGCGTTAGCTTATAAGAAAGTTTAGAATCTGTTTAAATTTTATTTCGAGATTATTTTAAGGAATATTTTGGAATGGTTTTTTTATCAAATTGCGCAGATAATAGCGTGCTATTTCCAAGCGATTTGATGAAAAAGACAGCCAAAAGAGCCTTAAAGAATCCGAAACCTGTCCCAAGTAGAACTGTAATAAAAATTTCAAGAAAATTTTAAACAGATTCTTAGTAACAACTTCTGTGGGAGGGCTTAATTCAGTAGGGTAGAAGAAGGACAATTGAGCCATAAAAGGTAGCGGCTGTCCAATTCCGATACTTCGCTACGCCAAGCCTCTTCTTCATCGAGTGTCAGCAGTCGGGCTACATCGGTGAGACCTTTTACCGCCCAGTCGAAATTGCGCAGTTCTTGCTCTAATTGATTCTTTTCCCAACCGCTATAACCGAGAAAGAATCGTATATGCCCTTTTATCGGCGAGCCTGAATTAACATATTCTATTATCGTGTCGAAGTCCCCGCTTACGTATAGCCCTTTTGCCACCTCGATTGATTCAGGAATAAGTTTGCCGAGTGTGTGCAGATAGTAAAGTCTGTCGCGATGGACAGGTCCGCCTATATACACAGGTATTTCTTCTTCGCATTCGATTCCCTCAACTATTTCGTTAAGGTTATAATTGGAGCATCTATTGGTGACGAATCCCATAGAGCCGAGGTGATCGCCATGCTCTACAAGGACTATAACCGAGCGTTGGAATGCGGTGTCGCTCATAAGCGGTTCTGCCAACAACAAATCCCCTGCGTTAGGCAGAGGTTGGTCGAATTTCATTTTTAGTATGTCGGAATCCCAGAAACTCATAATCATTGCAAATATAGCGAAAGGAAGGTGAAGAAAAAATAAGAAGTTGTTAAATTTTTTTCTTATTCCTAACAGCATTTTTAGGAAAACACAAGGAATAGGACTAAATTGGGTGGTGTTAACGTATTTTAGCAATTCGGGGGGTAAAATTAAGCATTTTTTATAAATTTGTGCGGTTATTGGAGAATAGGCTCTTTAAAAGGCTATTAATTGGGCATTTTAGCCAATTA